>OLHA01001304.1_pt1 | contig 13574 bp, 8 predicted proteins | sample 1605961 | NCBI WGS metagenome assembly OLHA01 (sample SAMN03283288) | human gut metagenome | biome: human-associated habitat; material: feces | host: Homo sapiens | place: Peru | collected 2012
CGGGAAGGAACTTTTCAAATGAACCTGCCGTGTTTTCGATAAGCTGAGAAATAAAAATCTTTGCACCGAGTGAATCGGTCATTGCCTTTAGAGTCCATGCACAGCAGAGTATCATTATCGCGGGAACCATTGCCTTGAAGCCCTCGGGAAGTCCGTTCATAATGTCGCCGAATTTCATAATGCGTCTGCTCAGGAAGTAGATAACGGTTATTATCATGGCGAAAAACGCGCCGAGCGCAAGACCGACGGAAGCATCGGAGTTTGAAAACGCATCGATAAAGCTTTCCCCGCTGAAAAATCCTCCGGAATAGATCATGCCGATAACACAGCAAATGATGAGAACGATAATGGGAAAAACAAGATCAATGACTTTGCCCTTGGGATTTGGTTCGTTTTCCTGTTCACACGCATGCTCTCCTGTGGTAAAGATATCGCCGTTGTTTACCGCATTGAATTCATGCTTTGCCATAGGACCGTAGTCGAGGTTTGTAAACGCAAGGAAAAACATCATAAGAATTGTAAGAAGTGCGTAAAAATTATACGGGATCGCGCTGACAAAAAGACTGATTCCGTTTTCGGCGCCTGCGCCGCGGGCAAATCCGGCGACTGCAGCCGCCCACGATGAAATGGGAGCTATGATACATACCGGAGCGGCGGTAGCGTCGATGAGATAAGAGAGCTTTGCTCTGGATATTTTGTGACCGTCACAAACGGGGCGCATAACGGAACCGACCGTAAGACAGTTAAAATAGTCATCGATAAATATAAGTATTCCGAGCACAACCGTTGCACACTGTGCGCCGACCCTTGACTTTATATGCTTCTGTGCCCATCTGCCGAATGCCGCGGAACCGCCCGCTTTGTTCATGATGGCAACAAGAGCACCGAGAAGAACGAGGAAAATAAGAATACCGACATTGTATGAATCCGCAATATTGGATACAAAACCGTCAAGCACGACATGGGTAAGAGTTTTTTCAAAATTCCCTCCCGCATAAATCACACCGCCGACGATAATTCCGATAACAAGGGATGAATAAACCTCTTTTGTGATAAGAGCAAGCGCAATAGCGATTATCGGAGGGAGAAGCGCAAGAAATGTTGCATAAGCCTTGACGGATTCTCTGACTTTTGCTATTGCCGCGGTTATGTGCGATTTGAATTCAGGGTCATTTTCAAGATTTCCCGCATAATCGTCAACGTAAGCCTGTGCGGATTCGCTGTCCGACAGATCATAATCAACTGCATCTTCGCCTTCACCTACAGTGAAAACAGCGGAAGAAACATCGGCGTTTGTGCCGGATGTGCTGTCGCCGTCGGAAATTTCGGCGGTGAGAAGAACGGTATCTTTGCCGGTGTCGGTAACCTCCGGGGAAGCAAGTGAAAATACGGAACCGAGAATGAAGGTAATAATACACATTACCATAACGGCATAGTATTTTTTGCGTGTTTTTTTATACATGGGAAATCCTCCTCGCCGAGCGAAAAACGAACGGCTTTATTAAAACACACAACATTATATTTGATGAAATTGCATTTGTCAACAAAAGATTTGAATATTTATTCGTAAGCGATGCTTGTTTACGACAGTATTGGTGCTTGAAATAAAAAGCTCGTTTTGGTATAATGCTTTAGGTGGTCCGGCAGTCGGACGGAATAGGAGAGCCAAAATGAATAAGTTATATTTCAAATACGGTGTTATGGGTTCAAGCAAGACCGCGCAGGCGCTTATGACAAAGTTTAATTATGAGGAAAAAGGGTCAAAAGTCTGGCTCATTAAACCCGCAACCGACGTTCGTGACGGTCTGCAGCTTCTTCGTTCGCGGATTGGTCTTGAAGCAAATGCGTTTGTTGTTCCGCCGGAAATGGATCTTAAGGAGATGTTTTCCGTTCTTCAGATGGACGGAGCGGTTTACGATGTTATTATTGCGGACGAGGCACAGTTTTTTACCGAAAAACAGATATGGCAGCTTCGCGAGATCGTTTCGGAATATAATATACCCGTGATGTGCTTCGGGCTTCGCACAGACTTTCGGTGCAGACTTTTTCCCGGAAGCAAAGCGCTTTTTCAGGTGGCAGATGACATCGTGGAAATAAAATCGGTTTGTAACTGCGGTCACAAGGCGATGGTTAACGCACGGTTCGATGAAAACGGAAAGGTGACGTTTGACGGTCCTCAGGTTGCTCTCGGCGGGAACGACAGATATGAAAGCATGTGCTGGACATGCTGGCGAAAAGCTTTGCGTGAGAACGGCTTTACTGCTATAGAGATCGGTTGAAAGACTTTTGCGTGTCCGTTATTGTATAAAAACAGAATATGCATTTAAGATACTGTTGACTGCGCGGCGGGAGCTGCCGCGGTCGGCTTCGGAAAACGTTTTTCCTGCGCCGGTGCCGAATGCATACATATTCTGAGACGGCGGAAAACGCTTTAAATGAAAACTGTCTTTTCGTACGAAAAAATAAAGACTGTATTTTACAAAGAATGTCAGATGTAAAATACAGTCTAATGTTTTTTTGCTCTGAAAACCGAAGCTTCCGTACTTTTTTGCGCAAATTTCGGCACTTTTTGCGCAAATATTATTTTGTTATAATAATACCTTTTTCTTTTCTTGCTTTTTCAAGATCGGCAAGCATTTTTTCCTTTTCCTTGCCCGAAATCGAATAGAACAGTATCGGAATTATGCAAAGCAGCAGGCTTATCCCCGGAATTACAGACACAAGAGAGAACATGGCAAAGTTTTGCTGTTCCGTCAGTTCCGTTGCGGCTTTAATGGCTGTATCGTTCACCATTTCTTCAACGGGCAGCTTTACAAGCATATAAACTATAACGATGCCGCATGTTGCAAAGGCGTTGCCTATTTTGTTAACGAATCCCTGACACGCAGAGCCGAGCGCATTGTCTCTGAATCCCGTTTTAAGCTCCATGTAATCAAGGCAGTCGCCGATCATTGCGTAGCAGATGATATTAAGAACGCCGAGAGGGAAGCTTGAAATTATCATGAACGGAATGCACAGATAGAGGTTCTGTGTAAACCAACCGATAAGCGTGGTGCCGAGCGTTGCTCCCGCTCCTATAAGACATGTCGTTATGACGAGCTTTTTGTAGTCAAATTTTTTCATCAGAACAGGCATGAGCAGCATCGCGCCGAACATGCCGACGAGTGCGCACACGTCAAGGATGAGCTTGATTCCCGTAACACTGCCGTTTACCGCAGATGCAATAGCGGCTTCGAGAGAAGTCTGATCTCCGTTGAAGCGTTCGAGCGTAAAGTTATCGAGAGGTTCTCCTATGTAAAAGGCATAACGCGCAACGTGAAGCGACGCAGCCTGTATCATATATCTGCCGCAGGAGAGAATGCCCATCGCTATTACGAGCATAAGAGGCTTGCATTTGAAGATGCGCGCGAGCTTGCCGGGTTCACCGGGCTGCCTTTCACGGTAGGGGATGACAACGCGTTCTTTAATGCTCTTTGTTGACATTGCATAGAGTGTGCCGCCGATAACGACGGATGCGAGAACCATTATGAAATATTTTGTTTCCTCATATTTTATTGTTCCGTGCGGCATGAAATTCGGCAGAATGAAATTAACTATATAGAGTAAAATCATAGGGAACGCCGAGCCGACACCGTTAACGGTACGTCCTATCGAGAAAACACTGCCGCGTTCTTCCGCATTCGGAGTCATTACATTCGGCATTGACCAGAACGGAACATCCGCCATTGTGTAAAGCATGCCCCATGCAACATACACTATAGCCGCATATACCATTTTACCTGCGGACGAAATATCGGGGCAGTAAAACATCAATATTGTAAGGATGCTTATCGGAACGACTGCCCACACGATAAATGTTTTAATGGATTTGCCTTTTCCGGCGCGTCTGTCCGCTATGATGCCCATAAGCGGATCGTTGATCGCATCCCATACCCGTGCAAGGAGCATAAGAAGAAGCACGAACATCAGCGGAACCTGAAGAACGTTGATGTAAAAATCGCTTATGTAGGATGACATCATTGCGTAAATCATGCCCTGACCGGCGGCGCCGACAGCAAACATGCGGAATTCTTTCTTTGAGACATATTTCTCGTTCATACCGTACCCTCTTTTTTTGCCGAATAGATTCGGAACATAATACGGATATTATACGACACAAAAAAAAGATTTACAATATTTTTTATTTGTCAAAAATATATTTGTGCGAGATGCATAAAACAACACCGCATTTTTTATTCAAAAGTCCGAGGCTGCTGCGGGACAATCTAAGAACTGTTAAGTTTTCGTTAAAATACACAAAAACGACTGCTGAAGTTTGTTAAACAATCCAAAGAAAAAATGTATTGAAAATCTGATTTGTTCACACTTTGGACATAATCGTATGATACTATTATAACAACGAATACAACGAGTGTTGTAAAACAGACAAATTAAAATTTTTGATTTTTCTTTCAGGGGGGAAAATAATGTTTGAGGTAATCATTAAATATGCAAAGGCATTTTTCGGCATTTTCAGCGGATTGCTTTCCTTTGTACGCTCAAAGTGAAATACTGAATATTGTTATTTGGCTGCTGCTTTCGGCTTCGTTTGGCGGAAAGCAGTTTTTTTATAGCAGAAAAGATTTTTTATCATCGCGGAAGCCGAATGTCGATAAGGCAGAGTATATTTTTGTGTGTATATTGTATTTTTTATAACACATATAAAAATGTTTTGTAAACTGTTTACTAAAACTCGTTGACTTTTACTCTATGTTTTGGTAAAATACATCTGTACATTTTGAGGGGTAACGCCCTTTTTATTAGGAGGAATGAGTTTTGACTGATTCAAAAACACTTGCATACATAAATATGTATGCCGTACTCGGTACTCTCGAAAATCTCTGTGAACTTGACGAGAACGCCAGAGCACTTCTCACCAACAAAAAGCTGATATCAATCGGTTTTGACGTTAAGGGCGGTCCCGCTGCCACAATTATGTTCAAAAACGGGTATTGCCGCATGGAAGACGGATGCCGTTCCGACTGCACCATTAAGCTTCCTTTTTCTTCCTGCGAAAAATTCAACGGGCTTATCGACGGTACCGTTACACCCATTCCCTCGAAGGGACTTCTTCACATCGGCTTCCTTCTTAAGTCATTTGTTCCGCTTACGGATCTGCTGTCAAAGTATATGCGTCCCGATCCCGCGGATCTCGAAGACGAGCGTTTCTTCAACATAAGCACTTCGCTTATGTTCTACACTATCACCGTCGCTCTTTCACAGATAGGCAACAACGATGAGATAGGCAGGTTCAGTGCGGATCACATTGTTGACGGCGATATCAAAATGTCTATTGCGGGCGGTCCCGCTGCCACTATCCGTGTGCGCAATCACAGAATGATAACAGTCAAGAAGGCTCCGGAAAAATACCGTGCCATCATGGAATTCGGCGGCATGAAGCTTGCACGTGATCTGTTTGACGGCAAAGTCAACGCGGTTGCATGTATCGGTGCCGGCACTATTAAAATGGGCGGTATGATTTCAATGATAGATAACGTTAACCGTATTCTCGACAGAGTCGGACTTTATCTTGCTTAAGGAGGAAAACAACAATGGCTTCAAAACATTATAATTTTAAAAAGAGTCAGGAACTTTATGCAAGAGCCTGTAAGGTAATCCCGTCGGGACTTTACGGACATCAGGGCCCCGCCGAGGGTTGTTGGATTCCCCCCACGTCATGGCCTTTCTTTACCGATCACGCCAAGGGCTCATATTTCTGGGATGTTGACGGCAATAAGTATATCGACTATATGTGCGCTTACGGTCCCAATGTTCTCGGTTACAACGATCCCGATGTCGACGGGGCGGCTCTCGCGCAGGCAAAGCTTGAGAACTGCGTAACCACGCCTTCGACAAAGATTCTCGAATTTGCAGAGTATCTTGTTGACACCGTTGCCTCCGCCGACTGGGCATTTTTTATGAAGAACGGTAACGACACCACGCAGGGTGCTATTATGTGCGCGCGTGCATACACACACCGCAAGAAAATAATCTTCGTTAACGGTTTCTATCACGGTGTTTCGATGTGGACGCAGAAGGTTGACTATCCCGGTGTTCTTCCCGAAGACGTTGCAAACAACCTTTATGTTGACTGGAACGACTTTGAAGGGCTTAAAAAGGTCGTTGAGGAGAACGAGGGCGAGATCGCTGCATTTATCTCTACGCCTTATCTTCACGGCAATTTTGCCGACAACGTTCTTCCCGCCGACGGTTACTGGCAGAAGGTTAGAAATCTCTGCACGGAAAAGGGTATAGTCCTTATTGTTGACGACGTCCGCGCCGGATTCCGTCTTGATATTGCAGGATCGGATCATTACTACGGCTTTGAAGCGGACATGATATGCTTCTGCAAGGCTCTCGCAAACGGCTGGAATGTTTCGGCTCTTTGCGGTAAGGATTTCCTTAAATCCGCGATGAGCGGTTTGAGCTACACCGGTTCATACTGGATGAGCGCTATTCCTTTTGCAGCCGGTATCGCCTGTATCGAAAAAATGAAAAAGCTTGATACTCCCAAAATGTTCAGAGAAAAGGGCATCAAGCTCTGTGACGGTCTTAAGGCAGCAGCCGCAAACAACGGATTCAATCTTGTGGTTTCCGGTGAGCCTTCGCTGTTCTATCTGCGTGTCGCGGATGACGATTCGCTTCTTATTCATCAGGACTGGGTTCAGGAAATGGTGCACAGAGGTATTTACATAACTTCGCATCATAACCACTTCATGAATGCTTCTCTTACGGATGAGGATATCGAGAGAACCATCGAAGTCGCCGATGACGCGTTCAAAGCCATCAGACCGAAATATTAAATTCATTGCCGGGGCTGCCGCATGTTTTTTTACGGCAGCCGCGGCTGAATATATCATTTTCCCTAAAATTTTTAGGAGGAGGAAAAATTATGCCTTTAACAAAAAAAGAGTGGCTTGCCCTTGAAAAAAAGGCCGATGAACTTCGTAATCTTACCCTTGACACAACGTTTTGGGCGGGAAGCGGACATATAGGCGGCGGTTTGAGCGTACTCGACATTCTGACGGTGCTTTACCACAAGTATATGCACATTAAAGTAGATGAGCCTAAGTGGGAAGACCGCGACCGTTTTATCCTTTCAAAGGGCCACGCAGGCATTGCTTATGCTCCCGTTTTGTGTGATCTGGGCTTTAATGATAAAGAGCAGCTCAAAACATTTAACCTTTCCGGTTCGAAAATGGGCATGCATCTTGACTCAAATAAGGTTGTCGGCGTTGACGCATCCACCGGTTCTCTCGGTCACGGTATGTCGATAGCCGTCGGCACGGCTCTCGCGGCACGTGTTCTCGGCAAAGATTATATCACATACGTAGTTCTCGGCGACGGCGAATGCGACGAAGGCTCCAACTGGGAAGCCGCAATGAGTGCGTCTCACTATAAGCTTAAAAATATGATAAGCTTTGTTGACCGCAACAAGTGCATGATCGACGGCAGAACCGAAGATGTTATGAAGCTTGAGCCTTTCGCGGACAAGTGGAGAGCATTCGGCTTTATCGTTAAAGAGATTGACGGCAATAATATTGCCGAGCTGTGTGACGCGATCGACTTTGCACTTGCAAATGTAAACGATCCCGAAAGTGATAAACCCGTTATGATCATCTGCGACACGCTTAAGGGCTGCGGAATCGATTTCATCGAGGACAACTACCTTTGGCACTACGGCGCATTTGACGATGAAAAATATGCAAAGGCAAAAGAAGCTCTTAAAAATTCCTACGCAAAGCGTGTGGCAAGAGCGGAAAAGGAGGGTAAATAAGTATGGCAGGCGGAATGACATATACTGCAATTGATTCCGAATCACTCCAGACAGCTGAAATTTACGGAAAGGCTCTCGTTGAATTGGGCGAAGCGCATCCCGAAGTTGTCGCACTTACCGCAGACCTCGGAAAATCCACCAAAATAGGTGAGTTCCGGAAGAAGTTCCCCGACCGTTTCTTTAACGTCGGCATCGCTGAGCAGAACATGTTCGGTGTTGCTGCGGGTATGGCAAGAGCCGGACTTGTTCCGTTCCTCTCCACTTTCTCACAGTTTGCTTCTCTGCGTTCCGCGGATCAGCTCTCGACCGACCTTTGCTACCAGAATGTTAATGCAAAAGTTATAGCAACACATTCCGGTACATCCTTCGGTCAGGCAGGATCAACGCACCACGCTATCTCCGACCTTGCCGTTACACGTTCGTTCCCGAATCTTACGGTTATCTGTCCTGCCGACGGCATTGAAACCTATCATGCCGTTATGGCGGCATACAAGACACCGGGTCCGTTCTATATCAGAATTAACCGCGGTTTTGACTACACTCTTTACGGCAAGGACTGTGATTATTATGATCACGGCGAGTTTGAAATAGGCAAGGCAAATGTTTGTCACGAAGGTACCGATCTTACGATTATTGCCTGCGGTTCATGCGTTTATCAGGCTGTTCAGGCTGCAAAGTTCTTTGAAAATTCCGAAGAAGGCTTTAAGATCCGTGTTCTCGACATGCATACAATTAAGCCTATCGATAAAGAAGCCATCGTAAAGGCTGTTATGGACACCCGCCGTATTATTACCGTTGAAGACCACAATGTCCTCGGCGGTCTCGGCTCGGCTGTTGCCGAAGTCGTTGTCGAATCCGGCAAGGGCTGCGCATTTAAAAAGCTCGGTATTCCCGATCAGTTTGCGCCTATCGGTCTTCACGAAGACATCATGGCATATGAAGGAATCGACACCAACGGTATCATAAATGCCGTTCGTGAGGTCATGAAAGCCGACTTTGAACTCGATGACGACTGGGACGACGAGGTCTGATAACATTTTTACCGAAAGGATTGATAAATTTTGGCATCCGAAGCTATTTATACCAACAAAATTTTCCTTTGCGGTGCATTGCCTCTTTTGAAAACCATCGTTGCCGACATTCCGTCTCTTAAGGAGAAGTTTAAGAATATTCACTGCATTTATCAGGTGAGTTGTCTTGATCCCGATGCTCCGCAGGGCAAGTGGGCTACCCACTTTGTTGTAAACGGCGACGAATGGCTTGTTCATGCCGACAAGGTTGCACACCGTCTCGGAAAGCAGAAATATGTTGAACTGGAATTTAAGAGTGTCGACGCAATGAATGCTTTCTTTAAGGGTAAAATCGCTCCCAACACGCTTCCGAAAATGAAAGGCGTAAATTTTGTTAAAGAATTTGCTGTATTTATGATGGCACTTCTTAAAATGGCATCACTTCTCGGGATGACGTCTATTCCCGAAGACGAAGACACAAAACGCCTTCTCGTTAAGTGCTACTTCTATCTTCTGTCGGTAGGCATCAGCACGCTTAACAAGCAGGGACACAAAGAAATCCATGATTGGTGCCTTAAATCTCCCGACCGTGTTTACGCATGGAGAGTTGACGGTGAGGACTCCGTTTCGGCTTATATCCGCATAAAAGCGGGTAAGTCAAAGGCAGGCAAGGGAATATACAAGAGAGCTATGCCTTTCTTTACAATGAGATTTAATAATCTTGATTCTGCACTCGGAATACTTATGTCCATTGACGATATGCTTGCTTCTGTACGTGAAGGCAAGCTTATAATGGAGGGTGCTCCCGAATTCGGCGCGCAGATCGGTGCATATATGATGCTCGTCGGCGCACTTGCAAAGTAAATTGTATCGCATTTGTTTGATTTGCATAAAAAAATCGAAATGTTTTGTCGATATTGCATGATAACGCTTAAATTCGGGTTTTTTTTAAAAAACTATTGACATTGCCGAAAATGCGAGTATAATTCACAGCATAAGGACAAAGGCGTCCGGAACGGTTTAAACCGTTTCGGCGTCTTTTTCATTTATTTAACAAATTAAAACATTAAAAAAAACGGAACGAGGCAAAGGCGTCTTGAGTTGTCAAGGTGTCTCTGCCCGTTTTTATTACTAAAAAGGAGGACGTATCACAATGACAGCAAAAACAGTTTCGGATTACTTCGGATGTCTTGTTTTTGACGACAGAGTAATGAAAGCAAAGCTTCCGTCAAAAGTTTATGCTTCGCTGAAAAAAACAATCGACGAGGGTGCAAGTCTTAATAATGAAGTCGCAAATGCCGTTGCGGACGCTATGAAGGATTGGGCGGTTGAGCATGGCGCAACGCACTTCACCCATTGGTTCCAACCCCTCACGGGCATTACGGCAGAAAAACACGACAGTTTTATAACACCGTCACCCGATGGCGGCGTGATAATGGAATTTTCCGGCAAAGAACTGATAAAAGGTGAGCCGGATGCATCCTCTTTTCCGTCGGGCGGACTTCGCGCTACATTTGAAGCAAGAGGATATACCGCATGGGATCCCACCTCATTCGCTTTTATAAAAGATAAAACTCTCTGCATTCCCACGGCATTCTGCTCATATGCGGGCGATGCGCTCGATCAGAAAACACCGTTGCTCCGTTCGATGCAGGCTCTCAATAAACAGGCGCTGCGTATTCTTCGGCTTTTCGGAAATACCGAAGTGAAATGTGTTCGTACCTCCGTCGGTCCCGAACAGGAATATTTTCTTGTAGATAAGGAAATGTTTGAAAAGAGAAAGGATCTTCTTTTCTGCGGCAGAACACTTTTCGGTTCAAAGGCTCCGAAAGGTCAGGAGATGGATGACCACTATTTCGGTGTAATCAAACCGAGAGTTGCAGCGTTTATGGCTGACCTTAACGAAGAACTGTGGAAGCTCGGAGTGCTTGCAAAAACCGAGCATAACGAAGTTGCTCCCGCACAGCATGAGCTTGCTCCTATTTACACAACAACAAATATTGCCACCGACCATAACCAAATAACGATGGAAGTTATGCAGAAAGTTGCATCAAAGCACGGACTTGTATGTCTGTTGCATGAAAAGCCGTTTGACGGAGTAAACGGAAGCGGCAAACACAACAACTGGTCAATGGCTACGGATACGGGGGTAAATCTTCTCACGCCCGGCGACACTCCTTATGAAAATGCACAGTTCCTTCTTTTGCTGTGCGCGGTAATAAAAGCCGTTGACGATTATCAGGATCTTCTTCGTATTTCCGTCGCGACTGCAGGCAACGATCACCGTCTCGGTGCGAACGAAGCTCCGCCGGCAGTTGTTTCCATTTTCCTCGGTGATGAGCTTACTGCGGTTCTTGACGCTATAGAAAATGACACTCCGTATAACGGGGCCGAGAAGACGGTTATGCGTCTCGGTGTACACACACTACCGAAATTCATCCGGGACACCACCGACAGAAACCGTACATCTCCGTTTGCATTTACAGGCAACAAATTTGAGTTCCGTATGCTCGGCTCGGCAAACAGCATTGCAACGACTAATATTATGCTGAACGGCGCCGTAGCGGAAGCTCTTAAGGTTTATGCGGATCGCCTTGAGGCGGCAGACGATTTTGAAACTGCGCTTCATGACATGATAAAAAAGACAATTAAAGACCATAAACGGATAATTTTCAACGGTAACGGTTATGATGATGCGTGGATAAAGGAAGCAACCGAGGGACGCGGACTTCTCAATCTCCGCACAACGCCGGACGCATATCCCGCACTTCTCGAAAAGAAAAATACCGATATGCTTATTTCGCACAGGATCTTCTCGATGGCCGAAATTAAGGCGCGCTACGAAACAGGACTTGAAAACTATGCAAAAACCGTAAACATCGAAGGACTTACTATGGTTGATATGGCGGTGAAAGAAATTATACCGGCGGTCGAAGCATATGTAAAAGACCTTTCCGAAAGTCTTGCGGTTAAGATGGCAGCCGTCCCGACAGCTTCCTGCAAATATGAAACGGGACTTATCGAAAAGCTTTCTTCGCTTGTCGATTCGGCGTCCGATGCGGCGGCAAAATTGACTGAAGCTCTTGAAAAGTATCAGACTATCGGCGATGTCACCGATGCCGCATGCTTTATCAGAGACGATATTCTCGAAAAAATGGCTGAGCTTCGTTCTTACTGTGACAAGGCGGAAACGCTTACGGCAAAGAAATACTGGCCGTTTCCGACATACAGCGACCTTATGTTCGGCGTAAAATAAAAAAATAAAGGCGTTTGAGGCGGGAGAAGTACCGCGGAAAAGTCGGCATCAGCGAGCGGGGGACGGTGAAAGCCCCGTGCAGTGACACCGCGCGAATAACACTCGCCGAGCCTCAATCGGAAAACGGATGAAATTCCGTTAGTATGTGAGACGGTGTTGTTTACCGTTAAAAAAACAAAGCTTTATGAGAAGCGAAAGAGAAAAAAGATAGGTGGCACCGCGAGTTACGGCACTTGCCCTATTGAATGCTGAATAATATTTCGGAGGAAATAACAATGTGTTCAATTATGGGTTACTGTGACTGCTGTGACACCTATTATGATTTTAAAAAAGGCTTTGACAAAACGATATCAAGGGGACCCGATGACAGCAGAATAATCGATACAGGCAAGGGGCTTCTCGGTTTTCACCGTCTTTCGATCATGGGTTTGACCCCCGACGGGATGCAGCCGTTTGAGCTTGACGGCAGCTATGTCGTGTGCAACGGCGAAATATACGGATATGAAAAGATAAAAGAAGAACTGTCAAAAAAATACAAATTTAAGAGCGGCTCCGACTGTGAGATTCTTCTCCCGATGTACAGGGAATACGGCACCGGAATGTTCGCTATGCTTGACGCCGAATTTGCTCTTATAATATTTGACGGAAAAACCGGAAAGTACATCGCCGCACGTGATCCGATAGGTATTCGGCCTCTGTTTTACGGTTATGACAAAAAAGGCGTTATTCTTTTTGCAAGCGAAGCAAAAAACCTTGTGGGAATGTGTGACAGAGTTATGCCGTTCCCCCCGGGACACTACTATATCGACGGTAGGTTTGTTCAATACTGTGATATTGCCGATGTAAAAGAGATATGCCGTGATTCACTCGAAACCGTATGTAAAAAAATACACGACAAGCTCATTGCGGGCGTTGAGAAGCGCCTCGTAGCGGACGCGAAGGTCGGCTTCCTTCTTTCAGGCGGTTTGGATTCCTCGCTTGTCTGTGCCATTGCCGCAAAAAAGAGCGGTAAGTCTATAAAAACCTTTGCAATAGGCATGAGCGAAGATGCCATTGACCTCAAATACGCAAAACAGGTCGCGGACTATATCGGAAGCGATCACACGGAGGTCATTATGACAAAGGAGGAGGTTCTGTCGGAGCTTGATAAGGTCGTATCCATTTTGGGAACATACGATATTACGACTATCCGCGCGAGCATGGGAATGTATCTTCTCTGTAAATGGATTCATGAAAACACAGATATTCGTGTACTGTTGACCGGGGAGATTTCCGACGAGCTTTTCGGATATAAATACACTGATTTTGCTCCTTCACCCGAAGAATTTCAAAAAGAATCTCAAAAACGCGTCAGAGAATTGTATATGTATGATGTTCTCCGTGCCGACAGGTGTATTTCCGTGAACTCTCTTGAGGCGCGTGTACCGTTCGGTGATCTTGATTTCGTCAAGTATGTTATGTCGGTAGACCCCGCAAAAAAAATGAATGTCTA
>OLHA01001305.1_pt1 | contig 13569 bp, 21 predicted proteins | sample 1605961 | NCBI WGS metagenome assembly OLHA01 (sample SAMN03283288) | human gut metagenome | biome: human-associated habitat; material: feces | host: Homo sapiens | place: Peru | collected 2012
CCCGACTCGAAAGAGTATTAAATTATTGCAGTTTAGAGATATAATTTTTATTAATTAATCTTTAAACTGATTTGAAAAATTTAACTTTAAACTTAGACGAAGAAATTTTACTACTTGCAAAATATAATTTAAATCCTAATGAACTAAGATTTATTCAATTACTTTTAATGTTACAAAATGAAGATTATGAAGTATCTTTATTTAGAGATTATCTTAAAATATTAAAAGATAGTGGAATAAATCTTAGAGAATTAATAGCAAACTTACAAAATAAAGAAATAATTCTTAAAAGTTATACATTAGGCAATGCTGGAGATAAATTTGATCCAAATGAAATTCCTTTTAATAAGAATTTTGTAAAAAATCTATATAAATCTTCTTTTGCTTTAGGTAAAGAATTATTTGAAGTTTATCCTCAATTTGCTATTATTAATAATACATATGTTCCTATTCGTTCTGTTGCTCGTCATTATGATTCATTAGAATTAGCATATTTTAAATATGGTAAAGCTATTGGATTTGATCCTGAAAAGCATGAAGAAATAATAGAGCTTGTTCAATGGGCAGGAGAGAATCAATTAATTAATTGTTCGCTTTCTTCTTTTATTATTAATAACGGATGGTTAGATTTGCAAGCAATGAGAGAAGGTAAAACTATGAATATAAATTATGATACTATGAGAGAGTTATGATAGTTGAGTCTTTATTATCAGCTATTGATCGTGGTAGAGAAGGAAGGTCTCAAGGATATTCTATAGGACTCCCTAAACTAGAACAAGTGATTGATGGAGTATGTAAGAGTACTTATATTCTTATTGGAGCAGAATCTGGAGTAGGTAAAAGTAGTTTTATGCTTTATTCTATGATTTATAGACCAATTATGGATCACTTAGAAGATAATAAGTTTAAAATAAGTCTTTTTAGCTTGGAAATGAATAGCGAGATGATACTTGCAAAATTATTATCTACTTATATTTTTGAGCATTTTAATAAAAGACTTAGTTTAAAACAATTATTGTCTGTCCAAAAGGGATTTGTATTAAACGATGAATGTTATGAAATTGTGAAACAATGTATACCCTGGATGCAAAGAGTAGAATCTATACTTACTGTATATGATAAAGCTGTATCTGCTAATGGTATATATTCTGCTTTATTAAAAGAATTAGAAAAAGAAGGTACTTTTACAGAAACAGATAAACGAAAAATATATCACCCAAATGATCCGGACCTAGTGCATATAGTAGTTATAGATCATCTTGCCAGAGTATTTGCTTCTCAAGGAAATACTCTTAAACAAGAGATGGATCTAACTTCTAAGTATTTATATTCTTTAAAAAATAGATGTGGAATAACTCCAATAGTTATTCAACAGCTTAATAGAAGTATACAGGGAATGGATCGTAGAAGAGAAGGTCTCGTAATTCCCCTAAGTTCAGATTTTAAAGATTCCAATTCGTCTGTGGAAGACGCGGAAATTATCCTAGCTATATTTAGTCCAAACAAAGCTAAACTAAATTCATATAAGGGTTATGATATTAAACAATTGGGCGATAGATTTCGTTCAATCTGTGTATTGAAATCTAGATATGGAGAAGCCGATGTAGAGGACTTTATTTATTATGATGGTAAATGTAATAAATGGATAGAAATGCCAAAAGCATCTGAAATAAATGATTATGGAATTTTTGATAATCCTAGATGGTATAAAGATGAACAAAAATCAACTAAATTTATATTATAAATGGCAGACTTAATAGCGATTGTTGGAGAATCAGGTAGCGGAAAGACTTCATCTATTCGTAATCTTGATTCTTCTGAAGTATTTATTATTTCAACTACTGGAAAAAGACCGGGTATTCAAAATGCAAAGAAAAAATATAGTAATTTTACTATAGATCCAAAGACTAAAGAAATTAAGGGTAATTTTTATACAACTGCTAATATTGATAATATTAAAAAGGTAATGGATATTGTTGATAAGAAGCTTTTAAATATAAAAACTTTAATTATTGATGACTTTCAGTATCTTCAAGCGTTTGAAAATATGGATAGAGTCGATGAAAAAGGATATGCTAAATTTACTGACATAGCTAAACATGCTTATGAAGCATTGAAACATGGAATGGATCTCCGAGATGATCTTAGTGTAGTTATTATGACCCACAGTGAGAATACAGGCGATAATCTTAATCCTTATTATAAAATAAAGACAATTGGAAAGATGTTAGATTCGGTTATAACACTCGAAGGTTTGTTTACTTATGTATTGTTCACTAAAATAATACGTGATGAAGCATCTAATGGAGTTTCTTATAAGTTTATGACTAATTCTGACGGAACTTGTACAGCTAAAACTCCCATGGGATTATTTCCAGATCTTTATGTAGATAATGATCTAAATATGGTTATTAATCGTATTAAAGAATATAACGGAGAAGACTAATGGATCCAATTGTAGAAGAATTTAATATTACTCTTAAATATCAAGTTTCAGTAAATACTGAAACCGGAGAAATGACTACAAAATGTATATCTCGTAAGATAGATAAAAGTAATTTTGAAGTCACAGAGGTAAAAAAGAAATCTCAAAAGAAAGTTGAATCTAATGAACCTTTATTGATGCTTGATACTAATAAGTTTACACTTACACAGGCTGCTGTATTTCTTATGAAAATAAAGCCTGGAGACAAGCTTGATATTAAGTATGAAAAGAATGGTACAAATCTTGAGCCTGTAATAGGTACTGCTGAAAATTTTGGCACCCCTAATGCTGGTAATAAATTTACTAAATCATACACTTGTGTATGTCGGGGTAATAAAAATCAAGAACTTTCTAAATATGGTACAGAATTTCTTATAGTACCTTATAAAGATGGTATATTTAAATTAGTTAGTAGAGATAAAAAAGTAGAAGAAAATATTGTAGATATATTAAATGATGATCTACAAGATCTTATAGATGATAAAGATGCAAATATAGACGAAATAGATACAAATATATTTCAATTATAATTAAAATAACATACAATGAGTTTTAATTTTGGAAGTCTTGCTACAGCGCAGGCAACATCTACTACACAACAACGTCTCAAACCTTGGAATATTTATCCTGTAACTTTTATGGGGGCTAAAATTGATCATATACAAGGGAAAAAAGATGTAAACGCTACTTATGATATTTTAAAAGTACGTTTTGAAGGTGAAAATGGATATTATGAAGAATCTATTTTCTATCCTAAAGATAGTGACCAAGAACGTCCTAAATATACAAGTCGAGACGGTCATGACTATGAAGGTGCTTCTAGTTTTGAGCGTACTATGACGTTTATTGCACAGGTAGCTACAGTTCTTAATCCAGAAGGATTTAAGAAAATGCAAGCGGCTAGCAGCAAGTTTACTTCATTTGATGATGTTGCTAAGGCATTTGTAAAGATTACTGATGCTGTAAAAGGAAAGCAAACTAACTTGAAACTAGTTGGCGGTAATCGTGATGGTCAGGTAGTTCCTAAACTACCTAAATTTGTGGCAGTTAACAAACAAGGAGAATTGTTTACTTGTGATAATTTTATTGGTGATAAATTATTCTTTAGTGATTGGGAAAATAAACAAAGAGAACAATATCTTAATGCAAAACCAACTCCTGTAGAAGATACTGTAGGAATTGATACTCCTATTACAGGAAGTGAGGATGCTATAGATTTCGATTCTCTACTATAATATAAATTTTGGAGGAAGTTAAAATTTATTTAATTTTAATTATGAATTTTGAATTTCCCCAAAAAATTACTGAAGACTTGATTTTTTCAAAATTTCCAGAAGAAACTATAATGGAATTTTATCTGCATCATCCAGTAAAAAAGGGACTATTTTGTAGTCCTTTACGAGTAGATAAAAATCCAACTTGCTCATTTTTTCGTAATAAATCAGGAAAATTAATATTCAAAGATTTTGCTACTGGTCAATATTTATCATGTGTAAATGTAGTAATGACCATTTACAATTGTAATTATTATGATGCTTTAAAAATTATAGCTAATGATTTTGGAATTGTAAAAACAAGAGGTTTAACAAAAAATAAAGGTAAAATCAATATGAATGCCACTAAAATTGAAGATCATGAAATGGCTAAAATTCAAGTGGAAGTGCAAGATTTTTCTGATTTAGAATTAAAATGGTGGGCAAAATATGGTATTACTTTGGAGATTTTGAAAAAATTTCAAGTTTATTCATGTAAACATGTATTTTTAAATGATCAATTAATTGCCAAGTCTCAACAGCATTGCCCAATATATGGATATTATGGTGGAACTATTAAACAGGATAAACAAAAATTTGAATTGTGGAAATGCTATTTTCCAAAAAGAAAACAATTTAGATTTTTAGGTAATTATCCTGCAAAGAAACTTCAAGGATATGATAAACTTCCTAAAAAAGGAAAGTTTTGTGTACTTACAAAATCTATGAAAGATTCTATGTGTTTTAATACCTTTGGTATACCAGCATGTGCGCCTAATAGTGAAACTGTAATACCATCTGAAACTATTATTAATGATTTATTAAGTAGATTTAAATATGTATTTGCTTTATGGGATAATGATGAGACTGGTGTAACTTTTTTAAGAAAAATGAAGAAGATGTATCCTAAATTACATTGTTTAATAATACCTCGTAAATTAGGTGCAAAAGATTTTTCAGATTTACGTGCAAAATATGGTTATAATCAAACCAAAAAATTTATTATTCAATATTTAAAAGAATGGCGAAAAAATAGAGAGAATTAGACTTAAGTGTAGAAGTAACTTTTAAAGATGGTTCACAAACTATTTTTAATACATTAGAAGATGCCAGTAATGTTACTGGATTATCAATTAATGCTTTAAAAATTAGAGCCAATAAATCTAGAGAAGGTTCAATGAACAAAAAGGATAAAATACATGTTCGTTGGATTAATGATACTACTTTTAGATCTTATCAAGCTAAAAAGAGTCGTGGTAAAGGGCAAAATTATGAATTGCGTATTATTCATGAACTAGAGGAATTAGGATTTGAAGGTCTAAAATCTTCTAGATCTGAAAACAAAAATCTTGATAATAAAAAAATAGATATAGTAGATACGTTAAATTGTATGGATTGTTATATACAAGCTAAAGCAACAGCTAATGTACCTAATATTTCTAAAATAAATCAAGAAGTAGGATTAAAAGATAAACCTTTGGCTATTTTCTGGAATAAACAGAATGGCAGTACAATCATGGAAGAATTTGTAATAATTCCTAAAAGTTATTTTTACAACTTAATTAAACATTAATTATGGAATTTCTATTTAGTATAGAACAAAAAAATAATAAAAAGTTCTACAAACTCACTGCAGACGATAAGGAATCTGCTGAAAAAACATTTACAACTAAAATGACTCCTTATGTAGATCAAAAGTTCATGGATATGCAAGCAATGATGTATACTCGTGGAATTACAGTAGATAGTTTAGGTGATATTAGTAATATAATTGAAATAATATGAATAAGTATATTATACCAATTGCAGATGTACCAAACGGAGAAGTTTATTTTGAAACTATAATGGCCAGATCATTATCAGATTGTCAAGATAAATTAATGAGAAAATTATCTGAAGAATACGGTATAGAAGAAGTTACTGATTATAGAGATTTTATTAATATTGCTGATTCTAATTATGATCTTTTAATAGGAGAAATAACAGATATAGAATCTATATGAACATTTCAATCGATATTGATGGAGTTCTCGCTGAGTTTTACAATTCATATTTAGAAAGATTTGGCACTCCAAAAGATGATTTTGAAATTACTCGTAATACTGCCAGAATATTAAAATATGATAGAGATTTCTGGTTAAACTTACCTGTAATTAATGAATTAAAATGGACTCCTAAGCAATATACAACCGCAAGAATTATTAAAAAACAATGGATTAAGGATTACTTAAGAATAAATATGTTTCCAAAAGCTCCTATTTATCAAGTATTTGGATATTCTTTAAGTAAATTTCCACGTATAAAGGGCTGTCATCTTCATATAGATGACAGCCTTTCTGTATTTAAAGACCTTAATTCTAAAGGGCTTCCATGTCTTTTATTAGATAATGAAAATAATAGAGAATGGGGTCCTTATGGACGTATTTATTCTTTAGATTTAGATGAAATTGAAGATATTTATTATTTATTTCTAAAGACAGTTTTTCCACATTTTAAAGAATTATTATGAAAATTATAAATAATTCAGACGATATTACTAAAAGTGGTATTGTATTAGTTTATAAAGATAAAGATACTTGTATTGGATATATTTATACTCAAGACAAAGATTGGTTCTTTTGTAATGGATTGGATGATTCTAATACTATTATGATGAGAGATACTTTGGAAAATTTAATGGATGCCATTGATGATGTGGTAGATAATACATGTATTTATAAATGGATCGAATTCAAATAACTCCTTTATTAGATACATTGCGATTAGAGAAAATAAGTGATGCTGAATACTTTTCAGATCATTATAAAAATTATATTTCTAATTCAAGATTATCACTAATTAATCCAGCTCAAGGAGGATCAAGAGAAAAATTCTTTAAAGGATTTCAACCAATTTATAGCTCATCTCTCGATCTAGGATCAACAGTCCATCAGATGTGTTTACAAAGTGAATATTTTACTATTTGTAATGAAGTAAATAAACCTACTGCTAAAGTAGGGGTAATTGCAGATAAACATTATCCTAATTTTAATGGCGAAGTTCCATCTAAAGAAGATATATGTAAAATTGCAATTGAAATTGATTACTATCATGGTATTCTATCTGATAAACAATACAATACTGTAATTGACAAATGTATGCCATACTGGACTTCTAGACGCGATTTTGAACACTCTTATACTGGGGTGGAAGAAGTTATCTACTTAGATCCAAAAACTCGTGAGACAGCTTCTGCGTGCATCACAGCACTAAATAATAATAAGAGTGTCCAGAAAATTTTACATCCAGATGGATTAATAGAAACTCCAATTTCTGAAAATGAGCAAGCAATTCTTTTAGATGTAGAAGTAAAAATACCCGAATCTAATAAAACATTTATACTTCGATTAAAATCTAAATTGGATAATTATACTATAGATAGAGAATCTAATACTATATGTGTTAATGATATTAAAACATTGGGAAGAATTTTATCAGAATTTTCAACTAATGTTGATCGTTATCGTTATAATAGAGAATTGGCTATGTATTCCTTCTTATTAGGACTATGCGCTAAAAAATTTTATAACATGGATTCTCCTAAAGTAAAAGGTAATTATTTAGTAGTTTCAACAATTCCTCAATATTATAGTAAAGTTGTTCCAATGACTAAAAAAGATTTTTTAGAAGGTTGGAATGAATTTAAAACTTTATTAAGAATGGTTGCACAAGCAGTTTATGAAGAATATCCTAAATTTGCAATATGGAAGTAACATGTACAATTACTACGAACATAGTGGCGTATAAATAGAATACTTTCATATTAAACTAAATAAAATCAAATAAAATGGAAACAAATTTCCCCAACAACCTAATTGACAAGTATGGACAAACTATATCTTTATCATCCTAAGAGCAAACTGTTTCTTATAAATGCTATTAAAAGTATAGTATCCGAACATAAAAATGATACTATCATCAATCTCAATTCTATTGATGTGAGTACAATTGAAGATATGAGCTATCTATTTGATAGCTTTAGATTGTACAATTTTGATGTTTCTGAATGGAATGTAAGCAGTGTTAAATATATGAACTATATGTTTCATGGGTGCATAAAATTCAATTCAGACATCTCGAAATGGAATGTTAGTAACGTTATACGTATGAACGGAATGTTTTACAATTGTTATAAATTCAATTCAGATATCTCTAATTGGAATACATCTAAAGTTTGGGATATGAGTGAAATGTTTAGTGGGTGTGAAAATTTCAATTCGGATTTATCTAAATGGGATGTAAGTAGAGTTAAATATATGTATGAAATGTTTAAAGACTGTAAAATATTCAACTCAGATATATCTAACTGGAACATATTAAGAGTTGAGGATATGCAAGAGATTTTTGAAGGGTGTGAACAATTCAACCAAGACCTTTCTAAATGGGGTGTTGATAAAAATAAATAATTAATATGATAATTCCAAAAGAAATAACAATCTTAAAACACAAGATTAAAGTTACCCTTGTAAGGACTTTAGATGGTAAGTTTGGCCTATTCGACTCCGTCAAAAATGAAATAAAAATTGCTCAGTATATACCTTCTGATGATGAGGAAGTTGCTTTATCGCCTATACAAATACTTCATACATTCTGGCACGAAGTGTTCCATGTATTTCAATGGTTTTACGAAGGAAGACATAATGAAGGACAATCCCAAACCTATGCAGGGTTTATGTTAGAGGTTCTTGACACAATAATAAATAGAGATAAAAATGAATAAGAAGAATTATATAGTAAAAGTTGATTATTATGATTGGTATGGAATGCCCAAATATAACAGTTGTTATGTAATTGACGATGAACATACTTTTTATAAGGCCAAAGATTCTGAAGGTAAAATAAAAGAACTCATTGATGAAATCAATAAGTCTAAAGATGCAGAAATTTCAAGAGTCAATATAAATGTTTATGAAATTAGTAATAATGTAACGGATAAATTCATATCAAACTAAATAAAAATGGAAACAAATTTTTCGAATAACTTGGCTGATTACATATCAGGTATAGGTAGAATAAAACCAAATGAAATGAAAACAAATTTCCCAAACAACTTAGTTGATAAATATGGTCAACTAATTAGAGAGGATGACGTGATATTTGATGGCGAAAATTACTTCCGCATTTATTGGAATGAAAGGCAACCGCAAGTTGAAGCAATCAGCCCAACCTATGGCTACTTACATAACCTATCACAAGATACACTAAAGAATTTTGAACGGATTGGAACATTCGAAGAATGTGAACATCTTTTGATAGTTGATTAAGATTTTAATGTATAAGTCAGTTTGTTAAGAAATTACAATAATATATTTTATGAAAGATGATTCTTATGAAGGACTAAGATGGTTATACGATAGGGAATTTTCTCTTGGATTTTTAGGTAAAGATATTAATAATAAATTCGCTTTAATATCTTTACTTGGATATTTAGTAATGAAATTAAGAGAAAAGAAACCTGATGCATCCTTTTTAAATACTCTTATTAAAATAAATAATGCTGGAACCAAATCTGTTCCAGATAAAGTTGCAAAAAGTATAGCAATTATTGCTGAGGACTTTGCATATGGTTGTGAGAATTTTCCGACATTTGATTTGAAGGATAAAGATATTCCTAAAAAAATTAAGGAAATATTAAATAGCTCACTTCCATTTTAACATTTTTTAACATCAGAAAATTGATTATAGGTTTTGACTGACAAAAATATCTTATTATATTTGCAGTACAAAATTAAAAGAGAGGTGGTCTTAAAGAAAGACCAATAGATTATAAATGTAAATACGAATTAATGTTTTAAAAATTATTGAATTATGATGAATTTTAAGAAAGTAGAAGTAACTGGCGCAACAAAAGAAGAAGCACTCGAAAAAGCACCTTTTGAAATCATGGGTGATGCAACACAAGCATATAAGACTTGGCGTAAGAAACAATTGAATGGTGTAACTGAAGCAGATAAGAAACAGTTTATGCTTGACTATCTCGATAAGAAATCTAAGTCAGTAGCTGGCGTTGGATTTGCAATTACTGAGGAATCTGCTGTAGCTGATACCCGTGAACGTCCTTATCGTATTAATGATGTAAAGAATGGGCAGGGCGTTCGTAAATATGTAACTGTTTATCAGATTATTGATACTGAAACTGGTGTTGTTCTTGCAGAAACAACTGAAACTAAGGCTAAGGCTAAAGAGCTTGCTAAGGAGCTTTATACCGATAAAGGTTTCAAAGGTAAAACAAAGTGCCGTTATACTAAGCAAGTAGTTGATGGTGAACCTATCGCTTTTACCACCGAATATACACCTTCCAAGAATAGTCGTATTGGTAGCTATATTTGCTTTGGCATTGTTCGTGACTAATACTTCTAATTTATAAAAATAGAGCTATTTAGAGTAATCTGAATAGCTCTATTTTTAATTTTATACTATTCGAAAGAATAATTTAACATTGAATAAATCAATTAAAAAATAAATGAACGTAACAATTAATCGTAATCCTGAAGGAAAAATTATTGGGTATAGTGTAAACTATCCCATTAAAGATTCTAAACCTTTTATTGCAGATTTAACTAGAGAAGATATTGAAACTATATTTGGATTATATACTTATTACGGTGGAAATATCACTGCACGAAATGTAGCTAATGAATTTCCTAAATTTACATTAGCAGAAATTAAGCGAATATTTAGGTGTTTTAAACTTACTAAAGATTCAGCTTGGTTTCCTCCTCATATGCTCGAAGAATGCACTGACGAAGAACTTTCACAATATAGAATGAATCTTAAAGAAAGAGCTGCGTTTAAATATTGTGATGCAAAACAAGAACGAGATTTTAATAATCAAATTAAGAAAATGGCTAGTGAAATTAATAAATTATCTAGTCAACAAGATTTTGTAAAATCCCTTCTTGGACCAATTGAATATGAAAAAATAACACTAAATAAAACACATATTAAAGATGAATTAACAGGTATTATATGTTTGTCCGATCTTCATGTTGGAGCATTTAATGTGCCCGAAGGTTATCTTAATATGCCAGAATATAATGAATTAGAAATTAATCGTAGACTAGATAAAATAATTGAATATACTTGTAATAAATCTTGGGAAAGAATAATTGTACTTAATTTAGGAGATGCAATTGATTCTTATCGTAAGATGACTACTTCTATGTCTCATCAACTTCCATGTGTACTTAGTGATAGAGAAATTGCATCTATGTATCTTAGAATAATGATGCGATTCTTTAATCAACTTTCAAGTATTAATAAAAATATAGAATATTATTCTATCGGTTCTGGTAATCATTCTGGAAGTACTGGATGGCTTTGTGATATTGCATTATCTCAACAATTACAAAATGAACTAAAAATAAATTGTCATGTAAGCAATAATGAAATAGATAATATTAATATTAATGGAGTATCTTTCATTTATCTCCATGGTAAAGCAGAAGCTACTAAAGGTCAATTTAAAGGATTTCCATTAAATCTTAATGATAAAACTCAATGTTGGTTTAATGATTTCTTTGCAGATACCGATTTAGATTTATTAAATAGAAAAGTAATATTAAAGGGAGATTTGCATCAATATTCTATAAATAGTGTATCTTCTTTTGATTATATAAATTGTCCTAGTATTTATGCTTCCAGTACTTATATTGTATCCAATTTTGGATATACTAAGTGGGGGTGTGCATATTTAGAAGTAGATAAAAATGGTAATTATGTAACTGGTCTTATTAGAGAATAAAATTATGAAAAAAGCAATTAAAAAACAATCATTTAAGAAACAATATCGTGAATTAGAAAAGAAGTATGCACTTGGAACTTATAAAGCTCTTAAAACAGCTAAACCTGTAGTAGTAAATGGAGTACAATATGATTCTAAAATTCAAGCATGTATTCTTGAAGGTTTAAAGATGTCTGAATTAAATGAATTTCTTAAAAATAATGCATAATGGAAATTAGTCTTAACGAACTTTTACAGGGAAAATCTACTCTCATAAAAAATAAGGAATATTTTAGTACCGCAGCTTACGTAGAACCTTTTTTAGAACGAATGTCTAAGTATACTGATAATTTTCTAATACAAGCTAAATTACCAGATCAAATTAGTATCACTAAAAAAGAGGATCTTAGTTCTCAAGATATTGTATGGAATAGGGTATGGGTTCAGGCTGTACTTCCTAATAGTATGAGTTATGATAATCATGAGAAAGTAGTAGGTATGGTTTATGGACTTGATGTACGTAAACCTATTGTTAAGTTTTATACTGGAGGATTAAATAAGGCTTGTCTTAACTTATGTATATTTAATCCAGATATGCTTTCAGTAAGAGAACTTGAACCTGAAAAATCTATTGATTATCAAATTGTTTCACAATTTGCAGAAAAAGAAGATGAAATTAGTAAATATCTTACTACTTTAAAGAATACAGAAATTCCTTATAGAGAATCTGTAGTAAGTGAACGTCTTGGAGATTGGGTTCGTAATGCTCTTAATAAAACTTACGACACTGGATTTAATAAAGTAAAACTTGCTACTACAGTTCCTATTGATGCATATAAATTAATTTATGAAGATAAGGAATCTCCGTATTATGTGGGACATGGAAATCCTACTGATATGTTTAATGTTTATAATGCATTTACAGAATTAATTACTAATGACGGTAATGCCAAAAATGGGGCTAAAGATATTATTAATAAAGCAGATAAAACTTTGCTTCTTAAGGAAATTTTAAGCATCTAAAATTATTTTGGTGGATAACTATAAATGATTAAATTTGTAGATTATTCACCAAAATTAATTATTATGATAAACATTAAAAAACGTGATGGAACATTAGTTCCTTATGACAAATCTAAAATTGTTAATGCTATTCAAAAAGCATTTGATTCTTGTGACTTATTTATTGCAGAGCCAGTCATTTTAGATCTTGCTGAGGAAGTTAGTGTCTGGGAAGGAATTACTGTAGAAGATATTCAAGATCAGGTAGAAGAAATATTAATGAGTTATGATTATCCAGAAGTTGCAAAAGAATATATTCTTTATAGAAAGGATCGTGAAATCCTTAGAAAGAAAAATGATTCTTTAATGAAGCGAATTTCTGAAAAATTAAATGCTGTTAATGTTCAAAATCAAAATGCTAATGTAGACGAAGGATCTTTTGGAGGACGTGTAGGTGAAGCAAGCAGAATTGTCACTAAAGAATATGCTCTCAACTATTGTATGTCTGAAATGTCTAAGAATAATCATTTAAATAATGAGATATACATTCACGATTTGGACAATTACGCTATTGGAACTCATAATTGTTTGACAATTCCTATTGATGATCTCCTAAAGAAAGGATTTACAACTAGACAGGCTGATATTCGACCCCCAAGCACTGTAAATACTGCTTTCCAATTATTAGCGGTTATTATGCAATTACAGTCGTTATGTCAATTTGGAGGCGTCTCTTATGGCCATTTAGATTGGTCATTAGTACCTTATGTTAGAAAATCTTTCTTCAAACATTTTAAAGTAGGAATGGGATATTTAGAAAACCATAAATATCCTTTCTATGATCAAACTGGAGAAGAATCCATAGAAGATGAATCTTATAAAAATCATCCCAAAGCATATGATTATGCTTTAGAAATGACTAAAAAAGAAGTTTATCAAGGAGCAGAGGCATTTTATCATAATTTAGGAACATTACAAAGCAGAAGTGGCAATCAACTTCCTTTTTCTTCTATAAATTATGGAACATGTACTTTACCTGAAGGAAGATTAGTAATTGAAGCATTATT
>OLHA01001306.1_pt1 | contig 13568 bp, 11 predicted proteins | sample 1605961 | NCBI WGS metagenome assembly OLHA01 (sample SAMN03283288) | human gut metagenome | biome: human-associated habitat; material: feces | host: Homo sapiens | place: Peru | collected 2012
TAGAACAACCTGCTTCGTACAACGGAGCTGATATGTATAAATATAACATGATATGCATGTAAAAATCAGATCCGCATGTTTTGACATCTGAATCCTGATAGGAAACTTCGTTCCTGTTACACAAAAATCTAAAAAGGATTGCGTGTGCCATCTAAAAGTTCAACGGCTTCACCGCCAAGGACAGCTTTGATAAAATCGCGGCTGTCCTTCAGCTTGCGCTCAAATACCATTCCGCCATAGACCATCTCTGTCGAGTGCTGGTCTGAACCTGCCGTCTTTGCAAGCTGATGCCTGTCGGCATAGTCGATGGCTCTGTCATTGAATTCAGGGTGTCCCATACATCTTGACTTGGTGAGAGTTCCGCTGTGTGTGGCATTGACCGCTTCGACACCGTCGACATATTCAGGAAAGAGGCGAATTTCGGGAATATACGGAGCTTCCCTGAACGGATGCGCATGTATTACCATACCGCCTCCGGCATGTACAAGTTCATACTGTGTCTTTACATCGGCATCACGGATTTCCGGATGAGCGAGAAGCCAGTCCTTATCAAGACCATGTATGAGGAATTCTGTTCCCTTGTAGCCGGACTCCCAGCCGAAGAATACCTGAAGACCGATGCGGTTTCCTTCCTCAAGTGCGTTCTCATAACCCTTACAGAAGCCGTTAACCCATTCACCCCATGGAAGTGAGCGGTCAACTGCCGTGTTGCCGTAGAAAAAGTGGTCGGTGATAATGATTCCGGTATATCCGGCAGCTTTGTATGCATCAACTATATCGATGGCTCTTGAGCGTCCGCAGGCACTTCCTTCGCTGGTGTGCAGATGAGTCTCGTATATATATTTTTTATTCATGATATGAAAATCTCCGTTTCTTTATGAAATGTAAAGCTCGAAATTATAGTTTACACCATATAATAGCAAATCTCATTTCTTTTTTCCATATAAAAATAAGTCTTAACTTCATAAACAATGTTAACCTCTTAACAATCATTAAGAACTTAATGTTTTTTTAGAAAAAACAGTGTTATTTGGGCAGAAAGAGATTAAAGAAAGGTTGCTTTTTATTTTTGGATAGATTAAGATAGAAACAGTGCTTTAAGCGTGAAAAATTATCGGAGGTACATAAATGAACACAGCATTAGTTATTATGGCGGCAGGAATGGGAAGCCGCTACGGCGGTATCAAGCAGATAGAACCTGTTGGACCAAGCGGGGAGATTATACTCGATTATTCGATATATGATGCTCTTGAGGCAGGCTTTGACAAGGTTGTATTTATTATAAGAAAGGATATCGAGGAGGCGTTCCGCGAGGCAATCGGAGACAGAATTGAGAAGCGTGTGAAGGTTGAGTATGTGTTCCAGAACATGGAGGACCTTCCGGCAGGATATACGGTGCCGCAGGGAAGAACGAAGCCTTGGGGAACAGGACAGGCGATTCTCGCATGCAAGGACGTGGTTAATGAGCCGTTTGCGGTTATCAATGCGGATGACTATTACGGCAAGGAGGGACTTAAGAAGATTCATGAGTACCTCTGTAATCCTGATAAGGCTGACAGGAAGTTTAACTTCTGCATGGCAGGCTTTGAGGTGGGTAACACACTTAGCGAGAACGGAACGGTTACAAGAGGAATCTGCCAGGTCAAGGACGGCATTCTTACCAAGATTGTGGAGACAAAGGAAATCGGAAAGGGTGATAACTGTGCTGTTACACCGGACGGAAATGTTCCGCTTAATCAGCCTGTGTCCATGAATATGTGGGGCCTGTCCCCCGCCTTCCTGGAGACCCTGGAACGGAACTTCAAGACCTTCTTCGAAACGGACGTTCCGGCCAATCCTCTGAAAGCGGAGTACCTGCTGCCCATCCTCATCGGCCAGCTGCTCCAGCGCAAGGAGGTCACGGTCCAGGTCCTGCCCACCCACGATAAGTGGTTCGGCGTGACCTACGCCGCCGACAAGGCCGCCGTCACCGAAAGCTTCGCCCAGCTCATCGCCCAGGGCGTGTACGGAGAAGATCTGTACGCAGACCTGTAAAATGCATTTCCAGCCGCCCTCCTGCCCCGCCGCAGGAGGGCGGTTTTGCAAAGAAATTTCTCGACTGCGGCACTTCTTTATGGTACAATAAGAACAATCATTTGGAAAAGGAGGTCTCCCACGGTGCAGGCACAGACAAATTTCAGAAAGCCCCTGTGCATCGGACTGCTGGCCCATGTGGATGCGGGAAAGACCACCCTTTCCGAGGGCCTGCTCTATGCCGCCGGGGCCCGGCGGGTGCTGGGACGGGTTGACCACGGGGATGCGCTGCTGGACAGCTTCCAGCTGGAACGGCAGCGGGGCATTACCATTTTCTCCAAGCAGGCCCGGCTCCGAACGGCCCACCGGGCGGTGACCCTGATCGACACCCCGGGCCACGTGGACTTTGCCGCGGAGACGGAACGGGTGCTCCCGGCGCTGGACTGCGCTGTGTTGGTTATCAGCGGCACGGATGGGGTTCAGGCCCACACCAGAACCCTGTGGCAGCTGCTGCGCAAGCACCAAGTTCCCGTATTTCTCTTTATCAATAAAATGGACCTGCCCGGGGCGGACCGGGACAAGCTGCTCGCCCAGCTGCAGAAGGAGCTCAGCGAGAGCTGCGTGGATTTTACCGGCAGTGCGGAAGCCATCCGGGAAGCGGCGGCCATGTGCGACGAGGCCCTTCTGGAAAGCTTCCTGGAAGGTGGGGCCGTTACCGACGAAAATCTGCGGCAGCTGATTGCCCAGTGCCGCCTGTTCCCCGTGTACTTCGGTGCGGCGCTGAAAAATGAGGGCGTTGACGCGTTCCTGGCCGGATTGGATACCTATGCCCCGGAAAACACCTATGGAGATGCCTTCTCTGCCCGGGTCTACAAAATCACCCGGGATCCCCAGGGAAACCGGCTGACCTGGATGAAGCTCACCGGCGGCAGCCTGTCCGTTCGGGAGCCTGTCCGCTATGAAAACCGGCAGGGAGAGACCCTGACGGAAAAGACGGCCCAGCTGCGGCTGTACTCCGGGGAGAAGTTCGAAACCCCGGACCGGGTAGAGGCCGGGACGGTCTTCGCCGTAACCGGTCTTACCGCTACCTGGGCAGGGCAAGGCCTGGGAGCTGAGGCAGAGATTTTTCGCCCGGAATTGGAGCCCGTTATGACCTACCGGGCCAAGCTGCCGCCCAAAGCGGACCCGGCTGTGGTGCTGCCCAAGCTGCGGCAGCTGGAAGAGGAGGACCCCCAGCTGCACATCGCCTGGGACGGCAGGCAAATCGGGGTGCAGATCATGGGGCAGGTCCAGCTGGAGGTGTTCCAGAGTCTGGTCAAGCAGCGCTTTGATCTGGACATCACCCTGGACGACCCGAAGATATTCTATAAAGAGACCATTTCCGATACCGTGGAGGGCGTGGGCCACTTTGAACCCCTGCGGCACTATGCCGAGGTGCATTTGCTCTTAGAGCCCGGAGCGCCGGGCAGCGGGCTGGTGTTTGATACGCAATGTCCCCAGGATGTGCTGGATGCAGGCTACCAAAGCCTGATTCTGACCCATCTGGCGGAAAAGCAGCACCGGGGTGTGCTCATCGGGGCCCCCATTACGGATATGAAAATCACCCTGCTCATCGGCAAGGCTCACTTGAAGCACACCGAGGGCGGCGACTTCCGGCAGGCCACCTATCGGGCCGTCCGGCAGGGGCTGATGCAGGCAAAGAGCGTGCTTTTAGAGCCCTGGTACGACTTTCACCTGGAGCTGCCCCAGGCCCAGATCGGCCGGGCCATTACGGATATCCGCGCCATGGGCGGCGCCCCCGAGGCCCCGGAGAGCCGGGAGGGGACGGCCATTCTGGAGGGCCGGGTCCCCGCCGGAGAAATCCGGGACTATGCCTCCCAGCTCTCCGCCTACACCCAGGGCCTGGGACGGTTGAGCCTGTCCCTGCGGGGCTATGAGCCCTGCCACAATGCCCGGCAGGTCATCGAGGCAGCGGCCTACGACCCGGAGGCGGACCTGGAAAACACCCCGGACTCCGTATTTTGCAGCCACGGAGCAGGGCACACCGTGAAATGGGACCGGGTAAAGGAATTCATGCACCTGGAAAGCGGCCTGCAAGAGGAAAAGCCTCAGATGCGCATTCTCCCGGCCATTGACGACCGGGAGCTGGAGCAAATCATGGAGCGGGAGTTCGGCCCCATCCGCCGTCGACAGTACACCGCCCCCAAAGCCCCGGCCACAGCGGAAGTGACCATCAGCGTGCCAAAAGAGAAATGTCTGATCGTAGACGGCTACAATGTGATTTTCGCCTGGGAAAGCCTGGCCGAAACGGCCAAAACGGACCTGTCCGCCGCCCGGCGGCGCCTGACGGATGCTCTGACCAGCTACGCGGGCTTTACAAAGACCCGGGTCATTCTGGTATTCGACAGCTACCGGCAGCCCGGCAGCGAGAAATACCGGGATGCAACCATCCAGGTGGTCTTCACCCGGGAGGGCGAGACGGCGGATGCCTATATCCAGGCCCTTGCCCGGGACCTGGGCGGCAATTACCGGGTCAGCGTGGCCAGCTCCGACGGCCTCGTCCAGCTCTCCGCCCTGGGCTCCGGTGTCCTCCGGGTCTCCGCCCGGGAGCTGGAGGCAGAGGTAAACAGAGCAAAAGAGGAAATGAAGAAGTTTTATTGAAAGAATCCCTAACCTTCCCCTGCGGGAAAGGGGGACCGCCGCAGCGGCGGTGCGTCGCGCAGCGAATCTCATCCTCCTATAGCTGCCGGTGGCAGCTATACCATAATCTATGGAAGAGGGACCTCTGACAAGAGAACGGTACGCATTTCCCTGCCACTCTCATCCGGTACGCCCCTCCTCAGTCTCGGCTTCGCCGAGCCAGCTCCCCCGGTGGGGAAGCTTTTTCGTTTCAATGCTTCCGGCTCTCCAGAAACTCCTTATCAAAATGGACGTTTAGATGGGGGTAGGTCATGGGGATGCCCTGCTCGTCGAAAATGTCCTTGACGCGCTGGTTGACCTTGAAGTACACATCCCAGTAGTCCTCGGTCCTTGCCCAGAAGCGCAGGGTGTAGTTAATGGCATTGTCCCCATAGCTCACCACTGCCGCAAAGGGAGCAGGCTCCAAGAGGGCATTGTCCACAGTCGCCGCCAGAACCAGGGCGTCAATGACCTTCTGGGTGGGGGCGTCATAGCCCGCAGAAACCTGAATTTCCGCCCGGCGGGTATCGTTGGCGGAGTAGTTCACCACTTCCGAGGCCAGCACCGTGCTGTTGGGGATGCAGACCACCTTATTGTCTACGGTGACAAGCCGGGTATAGCTCATATCGATCTGGGTCACGGTACCGGACTGGCCGCCGATATCCACATAGTCCCCGGAGTGGAAGGGATGGGTTGTCAGCAGCGTAAATCCGCCCAGCACATTGGTCAGCATATTTTGCAGGGCCAGAGACACAGCCAATGTCAGCACACTGGCCAGCGCCACCACGCCGGTGACATCAATGCCGAAGCTGGTGGCCAGGCTCAGGCCCAGCAGCAGGTATAGCCCTACCCTCGCAAGGGACAAAATCAGGCTATAGGCCGCCTTTTCCAGCTTGGACTTTTCCAGGGCCCGGGTCAGCAGCCGCATGACGGCTTTGATGGCCAGGATCCCCACCACCAGCGTAATGAGCGCCGTAAAGACCTTATCCACAAGCCCCTGGGAAACCCAGCTTTTGATCAGTGCATTCAGAGATTCCATTTATGCTTCCTCCTTTTTTACAAGCATTATAGCCCGTTTTATTTCCTGAATCAAGCGCTTTCCCCCCATTTCCCGCATACAATTGCTTTTTATGGTCAATATCTATAAAAGTTTACAATTCGCCGCGCAAAAAGTCCGAAATTCTTGTGAAATACAAACTCTTGCATCCGAAAAATGCCATGCTATAATAGCATGGCAAAAGAAAGATTTATATGAAAAGAGGCATTTCTTTATGGAATACTTGCTTGCCATCGGTCTTGCCATGTTCGCAGGACTGTTTCTGTCCCGTCTGGCCTCCAAATTCAACCTGCCTGACGTGACCAGCTATCTGGTTGCCGGCGTGCTGATTGGGCCGCTGTGCCTGGGCGCCCTGGGCATCCCAAACCTGGGCCTTCCCAGCTTTGACTTCGTGGAAAAGCTAGGGCTCATCAGTGATGTTTCCCTGGGCTTTATCGCCTTCTCCATCGGCAATGAATTCCGGCTGGAGGAACTGAAGCACATTGGCCGCCAGGCCACCATCGTTGCCATTTTTCAGGCACTGTCCGCCACCATCTTTGTGGACGTGGGACTTCTGATCCTGCACCTGTTCCTGGGGGACAACCTGCCCGTGTCCACCTGCATCGTGCTGGGCGCAATCGCCACCGCCACGGCTCCTGCCGCCACGGTGATGGTCATCAATCAGTACAAGGCCAAGGGCCCCGTGACCAACATCCTGCTGCCCATCGTGGCTCTGGACGATGCCGTGGGCCTGATCGTCTTCGCCGTATCCACCGGCATTGCCAAGGCCCTGATCTCCGGCTCCATCAATCTGGTCTCCGTCATTGTGAACCCGCTTATTGAGATCGTTGCTTCTCTGGTTCTGGGTGCCGCCCTGGGCTGGGTTTTCAGCATTGTGGAAAAGTTCTTCAACTCCCGCTCCAAGCGTCTGAGCCTGGCCGTGGCCTTCGTGTTCCTGTGCACCGCCTTCTCCAAGATCGAGCTGACCTTTGGCAACGGCGTAGAGATTGGCTTCTCCTCCCTGCTGGTGTGCATGATGTGCGGCACCATCTTCTGCAACCTGTGCGACTTCTCCGACGAGATCATGTACCGGACCGACCGCTGGACCGCCCCTGTTTACGTTCTGTTCTTCGTGCTCTCCGGTGCAGAGCTGGACCTGCGGGTCTTTGGCAGCGCCGCTGTTGTGGGCATTGGCCTGGTATATATCCTCATGCGTTCCACCGGAAAGATCGTCGGTGCCAGTGTCAGCTCCCGGCTGGTTGGCTGCCCCAAGACCGTGTGCAAATACCTGGGCCTCACCCTGCTGCCCCAGGCCGGTGTGGCTCTGGGTATGTCTGCCACTGTCGCCGCTGACTTCGGTGCCGAGGGTGCCATCATGCGCAACATCGTCCTCTTCTCCGTGCTGATCTACGAGCTGGTAGGCCCCATCCTGACCAAGATTGCCCTGACGGATGCCGGAGAAATCACCCCCAAGACCATCTCCAACCGCGGCGTCCTGCCCGAGGAGATTCACAAGAACGGGTAATTTCCACAAAAAATAATGCGCTGCGAAGACTCGCAGCGCATTATTTTTATGCCTTCGGCACATAGTCCAGAGTATCAAAGCAGGGGTCGTATCTCCCCGGCTCCATATGGTAGAGCTTTGCAATATAGTCGCTGGTGAAAATCTCCTTGGGGGTGCCTATGCGGTCGATCCTGTCGCCGCTGACGCAGACCACCGTATCGGAGACCCGGTCCGCCAGGTCCAGCTCGTGCAGGGACATGAGCACCGCCAGATTTTTCTCCCGCACCATGGTCTTCAGGATCGTCAGCAGCTCCAGCTTGTAGCGGATGTCCAGGTAGCTGGTAGGCTCGTCCAGGACGATGATCTCCGGCTGCTGGCACAGGGCACGGGCAAGCAGGATTCGCTGCCGCTGGCCGTCACTGATGGCCTCAAAGGGCCGGTCCGCCAGATCGGCGCTGTGCACCAAAGCCATGGCATCCATCACAATGCGCTTGTCCTCCTTGCTCAGCAGGCCCAGGGCCCCGGTATAGGGGTAGCGGCCGGTGCTGACCACATCAAAGCAGGTCATGAGCTCCGGGTGCACCCGCTGGGTCATGAGAATGGCCATTTTCTTGGCAATCTCATTTTGCCGCAGCTGCTCCATGGGGCTTCCCTCCAGCAGTACGGCACCGGAAACCTTGGACAGCTGCCCAACGACGGTTTTCAGGATGGTGGACTTGCCGGAGCCGTTGGGGCCAATGAGGGTCACGATCCTGCCCCGCTGAACGCTGAGGCACACCTCCCGGATCAGGGGCTGCCCGTCGTAGCCAACGGTCAGATTTTCTGTGGATAAAAAGTCGCTCATTCTCTGGCCGCCTTTCTACGAACCATCATATAGATGACCACCGGTGCGCCGAACACGGCGGTCACGGAGCTGATGCTCACCTCTGTAGGCGCGAAGGCCGTCCGGGCAATGAGATCGCACATCAGGCAGAAGGCCCCGCCGCCCAAGAAGCAGGCCGGAATCATCACCATGGGCTCTGCCGTCTTAAAAAGGGTTTTCATCAGGTGGGGCACTGCAATGCCCACGAAGGAAATGGGCCCGGCAAAGGCCGTCACGCAGGCGGAGAGCACACTGGACAGCAGAATCAGCGCCGCCCGGAAGGCTTTCAGGGGTACGCCCATATTCTGAGCATAGACCTCTCCCATCTGGTAGGCCCGGATGGGCTTGCTCAGCAAAAAGCTCAGGCCCACGCCCAGGGCACAGACAATTGCCATGGCACGTACATCCGTCCAGGTCCTTCCGGAGAAGGAACCCACGGACCAATTGTGCAGGTTCACAATGTTGGAATCATCCGCAAAGGTCACAAAGAAATCCGTCAGCGCAGAACAGATATAGCCGATCATAACGCCGCAGACCACCAGCAGGCTCATTTGCTTCACTCTCTGGGAGATGATCAGCACGAAGCCCATGGAAATCATGGCGCCAAAAAAGGCGGAGAAGATCAGCGTTGCCGAATTGGATACCATTCCGCGGCTCAGCAGGAAAATCATGGTGATGGAAACCGTCAGCTTCGCACCGGAGGAGATACCCAGCACAAAAGGACCGGCAATGGGGTTATGGAAAAAGGTTTGCAGCAGATAGCCGGAAACCGACAGTGCTCCGCCCAGAATCAGCGCCGACAGCAGCCTTGGAAGGCGAATGCTGCGGATAATATTCCATTTTGTGCTGTCCTGGCTGCGGCCCAGAAGAATCTGCCGGATTTCTGCCGCGGAAATGGACACGCTTCCGGCATGGAGATTCCACAGCAGGAAAACAGCCACCAGCAAGAAAAGCAGCAAAAAACCCCATATTCTGTGTCCTCTTTTTTTCACACGTGTGCCTCCTTATGTCAGCTGTTTCAGAAAATACAGCTCCCGGCCATTGTCCTCTGCCGCCGTATTCACATCCAGAATAAAATTCCCCAGAGCCAGGGATTCCTGATAGAAATTCTTGGTAACGCACCAGACCTGGCCGGTTTTCACCGCCTTGCAATCCGCCAGCAGCGGCGCTTTGGACAGCAGGGCATTCATATCCTTCAGTTCTCCATCCACCGTGCTGTTGTAGATGAGCATATCCGCATCCACTGCCGCATTGTAGAAGGCCTCCATCTGAATGGTCTGGGAGGAGGTAGCACCGGCATCCTCATCTTCTTCGAAGACAATGGGCGTGCAGCCTGCCAGGGAGATGGACTTGGAAATATAGTCCGAGCTCTTGCGGACATTCACCGCCCCGGCGGCCGTGATGTAGAAAAACGCCACGGTCTTTCCGGTAGACTCCTGATTCATAACCGGCGTCAGATTGTTCATCAGCGCGTCAAAATAGCTGACAGCCTCGCTGTCCTTCCCCAGAAGGGCCCCATAGAATTTGATCCACTCCATGCGGCCAAGGGGATGGCTTTCATAGCTGGAGCGGTCCACAATAACGGGAATGCCCAGGCCCTGGATCTGCTCCATGACATTCGGCGTATGGTAAATCATGGTATTCTCGATTGCCAGGTCACAGCGCTCCGCCAGAATCGTTTCATAGTCCGGCGCAGAGTATTTTCCGGCATACAGGAGCTTATCCTCTGCCATGGCCTGCTTTGCTTCCGGCAGGTACCAGCCGTCTTCCTTCTGGCTGCTGAGCCGTACGGTATCCATGGCATCCAGCTTGCAGAAATAATCCATGGCTGCGCTGGAAACTACATAGATATGCTCCAGCGGCTGCTTCAGAACAATTACATCCGCCGGGACACCCTGGGGCACCTGGGCGCCTTCCGGGACCACCAGAATGGTCTGGTCCGTACCAACGGTGATCTTCCGGTATCCGCTGGCCTCGTCATAAATGGCGAAGGTTTCTGCATACTGCATGGGCCGGGGCCCGGTAAATGTCAGGCTGTCCCAGCTGACTGTTTGGGGTGCAGCCGTGGTCTGCGCGGTTGTTTCCGCACTTTGCTGGGGTGCGGCGGCGCAGCCGCAGAGCAGCAGCGCCGCCAGAATCAGTGCAAAAAATCTTCTCATTTCAGTTCTTCCAGCGTGGAGGAATCCAGGAGAATGGTGTATTCAATCTCGTGGGGGGTGCTCATGGCCACAGTATCCGCAACCACGGCAATCTTCACATCCAGTGCGGTTACGGGAATTTCGAAGGAGGAGCCGCCCTCGTTGCTGACAGGCTCGTACTTCACGCCGTCCACGATCATATAGTCATATTTGCTGCTGCTGAGAACCACGGTGGCAATGCCCTTGCCATCGGTCACGGTCAGCACTGTGGGATTGACCAGGCTGGTTTTGCCTGTGCCGCCCTCCAGGGTGCCATAAACGGTGTATTCGCCATCCGCCAGGTCGGAAACAAGGGTCTGCTTGGGCTCGGGGTTGGAAACGGAGACCTTGTGGTCATACCAAACGCCCTTCTTGCCGATGAGGGCCAGATCAAACTCGTCATCCAGGTAGGGCACGGGGATATCGAAGCCATAAACGGTCTCGGTCAGGCCGTCGGAATAGGTGACGGCGTCCTCGGTGGGCTGCAGCAGCTCTGCGCCCTCCTTCTGGGCATCCTCGGCCAGGCCGGGGAACAGGTTTACGATGGACTTGGAGGCCAGGCTGACATGGATGGTCATCTTACCATCCTGCACAGTCAGCGTGCCCTTGCCGTCGCAGGACTCATTGGCGTGGAACATGGAGCTGTCGGTGTCGAATTCAGCAGTGTAAACGCCGTCCTCCAGGGGGCAGACAGCGGCCTCGGTGGTTTCGGGGGCGGTGGCCTCAACAGTGGTCTCAACAGTGGTCTCGGGTGCTGCCTCGGTGGTCTCCGGAGCGGCAGTGGTCTCGGCGGGGGCGGTCTGGCCGCAGGCGGCGAGGCCCAGCAGCAGCATAGCGGTCAGCAGAAGTGCAGTCATTTTTTTCATTTTTCATTTCTCCTTATGTATGGAATTCACCCAGGGGCTTGCTGCCCCCGGGTGATCCCGGGTTTATGAAGTAGATTTAGTTAGCGGAATCCATAGCAGCCTGGGTGTGGGCAACATACAGCTGCTCCACAGCCTCAATACGGCCCAGGCCGGAGATCTGGCAGGTCACGTCCAGGCCGGCAGCCTCGAACATGGTCTTCCAGGAATCGTCATCGGAACCGGCCATGTCGTTGTTGGCATGGTCACCGGCGACGACCATCAGAGGACGCAGGACAACCTTGGTGTAGCCGGCGGCCTTGACAGCCTCAATGACGTTCTCGCAAGCGGTCTCCTCGGGCTCGCCTTCAACGGTGCCGATGAAGACATTCTCGTAGCCCAGGTTCTGCATCTGGGTCTGCATCTGGCTGTAGGTCACCTTAGCGACGTGGGCAGTGCCGTGGCCCATGAAGACAAAAGCGGTGCTGTCCTCAGCGGCCTTCTCGGTGCTCTCGTAGCCGGCCTCTTCCAGAGCGGCAGCGACAACAGCCTTGGCAACGGCTTCCTTGTCGGCATTGATGACGGTGGCATCGGAGCCGACCTCGCCCAGCATGGGCTCGGCAACCACGATGGTCTCGATCTTGTCCTTGTACTCCTCCAGAGCCTCGCACATCTCGTCGTACTCAGCGCCGTGCATCAGGTGGGTGGGCTGCACGACCAGAGTCTTCACGCCGTTGGCAACGGCACGGTCCAGAGCCTGCTCCATGTTGTCGATCTTCTCGCCGTCACGGGCCTGGATGTGGTTGATGATGATCTGAGCGGTGAAGGCGCGGCGCACGGACCAATCGGGGTTGGCCGCCTGCAGGGCGTCCTCAATGCTCTTGATGTCGGCTACGCGGCTGTCGTTGAAGGAGGTGCCGAAGGACACCACCAGCAGCTCCTTCTCGCCGATCTCGTCCTGGTTGCGGGGATCGTCCTTGGACGCGTCACCGGTGTCCAGACCGAAATAGTCGGGGCTGGCTTCCTCACCCTCCACCAGTGCCTTCTGGGCATCGGTCAGGGCGTCCCAAGCGGCCTTGGCGGCCTCGCACTGGGCGTCGGTCTCCTCAGTGCGCTCCTGCACGTAGATGGCGTCGATCAGCGCAGCGACCTTGTCGGCGGCGGCCTGATCAGCCTCGGCGGTGGACACATCGTTGTTGTCCTTGGTGTCATCGGCAACGTCCTTGTTGCCGCAGGCGGTCAGCATGCTCATCAGCATCACTGCCGCCATGAGAAATGCAAGTGCTTTCTTCATGGGGAACTACCTCGTTTCAAAAAAAGTTCTGAAAGAATATAAAAGCGGCTGTGTCTCACACAGCCGCCCTCGGTGCTTCTTACTACATATACATCCATGCGGCTACTCCGCATCGGATCATAAGTTCGTAGGAAAACCAACCCGTTGGCAGCAGGCTTGAGATTCCACACACAGGCAGGTCTCCTGACTTCGTTCATCACGGCATTGCCCTTCCCGGTTTCCCAGTGGATTGCAAGGCCGCTCCCGTACACAGTGACTGCATCGCTCCGGATTCCCACCGGATTCCCTTTTCATCTGCTTTTGAAGCAGACACCTCTGTGCTACAACTTTATATTTTTCCAGACAGTGGGATTATATCACATTTTGTCGAATTGTCAATCCGTTCTGATGGTGGGGCTGTCTAAAATCTGATGTGGGATTTTCTCGTTTAGGGCTGTTCGGAGAAAAGCGGTCGCTGTAAAGCTTTATGTGGGATTTCTCATCAAAAGCGATTTGTGCAGAAAAAGGCACCGGCATCTAACTGAAGATGCCGGTGCCTTTCTTTTGGAATGCAGTGGTAATCAACTAAACAATTCGTCCAGCTTCTGCGGGAGCGTTCCTTCCTTGGCATACGGAAGTGCGTCTAACTGCCGGAAGTTGTGCTTGATGTCCTTCGTATCCTCATTAAAGCCAAGGATGTACGAGAGCGCAATGTGATAGATGATTTCGGTAGGTGCCAGCCCATACACCTGCTTCTCGAAAATGTGGCGCAAGCGTTCTTTGGGGTCAGGGAACTGCTTCTTCATCTGCTCGCTCTGATACAGCCTCTTGACGATTTCCGTGATATAAAGGCCAGATTTCATATAGAGGTCAATTATGTTTTTTTCATAGCCTGAAGTCCTAAAAGAAATTGTTTACATAGGGGCAGACTTTATTAAAAACCAATACACCTTTAATACGCACGTAATACGCATTGTTTCCGTAATACGCATTTAATACGGAGATAATGCGTATTGCATTTTGCCCGCGCTTTTCCCAAGTGCACTATTTAGATGATTTTATATTGACAACCACAATATATTGTGGTATATAAGAATTATTCAGTTATTTGTGCACCGCCCCAATGGGGTTTCCGAATACCTTTCGGATCGCACACGTTGTTAAGTTTGTACTTGAAGAGCA
>OLHA01001310.1_pt1 | contig 13541 bp, 14 predicted proteins | sample 1605961 | NCBI WGS metagenome assembly OLHA01 (sample SAMN03283288) | human gut metagenome | biome: human-associated habitat; material: feces | host: Homo sapiens | place: Peru | collected 2012
AAATACTTATTGCCGAAAAAATACAAAAAATGCACGGTTTTGAAGAGTTTTTTATCGTAAGAGAGAGTTGTGGGGCTTTTTAGGCTTGCTGATGAATAAAATCAATACTTCTAAAGAATTTCTTTTATGGCATTCTTTAGGTTTATGTAACGGCTTTGATAATAGTCGCTTTCTCCGTTGCACAGGTATTCAACTGTCGTTCCTAATGCTGAGGCGATTTTAAATGCGTCTGATGCTCTTGGTTCTGTCCCTGTTTTTCTCATGCTGGAAACAGTTGTCTCTGAAACTTCCATTTTTTTTGCAATCCAGCGGTAGGGTGTGTTTTGCGCTTTCAATATTGTCCCAAAATGCCATTCTTCAATTATAAGCGGAATTTTACTACTTGAATCCGTAGTAATATGTCTTTTAACTACGAATATAAGTAGCTAAGCTTTTTGTCTGCGTAATTTTTGAAAGAGCTTAGACAGGCTGTTTTTAAGGAAGTGGAATTTGACGTGCTGTGCCGTTATTGTTGGAGTTTCAGAAAAATCGGGATACATTCAAAAATCGCTCGCTTATTTCTATAGGTTTCTCTTGAGCCTGAAAGGGGGCTCTTGGACGGAATCGGAAATCATGATTATTCCAGAAGGAATTGACCTGGATTCCTTGAAATTCCTTTTGCGCCGTGTTTCAGACGTTAAGCTGAGGAGCCTTGTTTTTTATTTCTGCGGAAACAAACATGCTGTCCGTACTGAAAACGGTTTCATCTTTTGCGGGGATGAAATAAAACTGCAATATATAGAAGAAAACGCACTTCATACGGCAGTTTTTTTTGATTCTTGTGGAAGCTTGGTTTCGGAGGATTACAAAGATACTGTGCAGGAAGAATTTTTTGTGCAGGATTCAGATGGTGAAAATGATGCTTTGCGTAACATTGCGGCCGGCAGATTTTTATGTGAAGATGTGCTTGAAAAAACAAACGCCACTGCTTTCTTCTGTGGACGCAAGACTGGCGAGAAACCTTTGCTTTTGGAAGATGGGAGTGGCTTTTACACGGCTTCTTTTATCAAATCATTAAAAAAAGAAGAGAAGCTGTTTGATGTTTTTGCGGCAGACAGAAACACAAGATTTGAATGTGAACTTGCAAGACAGAATGCTTATGAGGAATTTTCTGTGTCATGAGCCTTTATTGCATATCGGTAAAGACCGGACTGGAGGAAAAATTCAAGGAAAACGTTCTTCCGCTGGTTAATGGAAATAATTGCGCTTTTCAAGGATTTATCCATATTCTGCGCAAGCGGATGAGGCTTAAAAACGGGAAAGAATATTTTGATGCTTTTTTTCCCGGATATGTTTTCTTGAAACGGAAGAATGTGAAGCATCAAAGCTTTATGTTCTTTCTGGGGAAAAATATTTTTTACGTTTTTTACCCTCAAATAGTTCTGTCAGTCCTCTTGTAAAGGGCGACTTGGAGATTGTGAGCTCTATACTGAGGTTTGGAAGCACTGTGGGAATTGTTCCTGTTAAGTTTGATGAGGGAGACAGGGTTATTATAACGGACGGGCCGTTCAAAGATTTTTCTGGAAATGTGATAGCCGTGAACCGCCGCAACAAACGTTTGAATATACAGATTGATTTTATGAACGGCGTGCGTGTTGTGGGACTTTGCTACGAAGAAGTTCAGAAGCAGCCTGCAAAATAAACGCAGAAGCTTGTTCTGCATAGTTAAAGACAGCCTTTTTTAGAAGCGGATCTTGGTTCAAGGCTCTTATGCTATAAATACAAATACATACGAGGCATTTTATAGAATTCAAAAAAAATCAGTTTCTGCAAACAAATTAAAAACAATGCAGTGGCATTGGAATATATTACGAAAAGAACAAAAATTGCCATTTAGAAAATCTATAGAATATTTTATGCATTATGCTGTAAGAGGATTTCTGAAATTTTTGAAGTAGAAATTTTCAACTCAATCCGCGTAAAAAAGTTCTGTAAGCAAACTTGTTTGCACGAATACTTACTTCAAGTCGTCAAGAGTTCCAGAGACAGGCTTTGTTGCTCCTGTTGAGCTTGAGGAAGGCTTGCGTCGCACAATCGACTACGAGTTTGTTAAGAAAGTGCAGGGTCATACGTTCATCTGCGAGTAGTGTTTGTGTTGATAACTCATTAAAAATGTCTTAATTTTTACTTTTTTCAGTATAAATAATTTATAATATTTTTTATTCAGCCCTAGGTATTGTCCTGCCTGGGGATTTTTTTTTGCTCAACAAGTTGCACAGAATGATGCATTTTTCATTTGACAAAAGTTTTGAAAATTCATATATCTATTTCAAATGACAAAGGATTTGACAACAGGAAGCCCTATGCGGCTGATTTTAGGATTTTCGGTTCCAGTTTTCTTTGGATATTTGTTCCAGCAGTTCTACAATCTTGCGGACACGGTGATTGTGGGCAAATTCCTTGGAGTTTCCGCGCTGGCTTCGGTTGGCTCTACGGGAGCGGTCTGCTTTCTGATTATCGGAGGCTGCATGGGAATCTGCAACGGCTTTGCTATTCCTGTTTCGCAGAAATTCGGGGCAAAGGACTATGATTCCATGCGCAAGTTTATCGCTGGCGGAGTCAAGCTGACCGCTGTAATTGCTGTTCTTGTTACGACTGTTACGGTTGTTTTCTGCAAGCCTCTTCTTGTTCTTATGAAGACTCCATCAGACATCTTTAACGGCTCTTACGGCTATCTTGTTATAATCCTTGCCGGAATTCCTGCTTCACTTGCTTACAATCTGCTTGCCGCTGTAATCCGCTCCCTTGGAGACAGCAAGACTCCTCTTATTTTTCTTGTTGTTTCTTCCGTACTGAATATTGCCCTGGACTTGTTTTTTATCCTCGCGCTGAATTCCGGAGTGGAAGGAGCTGCCCTTGCGACTGTTATTTCCCAGGCGGTCTCAAGTGTTGCCTGCCTGTTTTATATTCTAAAAAACTATCCGATTCTTCATCTTTCCAAGGAAGACTGGAAGATAAACAGCCATCATGTGCAAGTTCTGCTTTCCATGGGGCTTCCTATGGGATTGCAGTATTCTATTACCGCGATTGGAAGCGTTGTTCTTCAGACTGCCGTAAACAGCCTTGGCTCTGTGGCGGTTGCTTCTGTAGCTGCGGCAAGCAAGATTACGATGTTCTTCTGCTGTCCGTTCGATGCCATGGGAACAACTATGGCGACTTATGGCGGGCAGAACACCGGCGCGCACAAGTTTTCTCGTCTTAATCCCGGTATATTCAGCTGCTCGTTCCTTGGGCTTGCCTATGCGTTTCTTGCATTTGTAATTATGCTTGTTTTCGGGCGGAATTTGGGGCTTCTGTTCATTGATTCAGGCAATGAGGAAATCCTTGGCAATATCTACAAATTCCTTGTGGTTAACAGCTCGTTTTACTTTCCGCTTGCCCTGGTGAATATTGTGCGCTTTATGATTCAGGGAATGGGATTCAGCCAGCTTGCGGTCTTTGCAGGGCTTTTTGAACTTGTCGGGCGTGGTGTGTTCGGGCTTGTTTTTGTGCCTGTGTTCGGCTATACCGCCGCCTGCTTTGCTTCTCCTGCCGCCTGGATTCTTGCAGACAGTTTTCTTATTCCTGCCTACTTTATCTGCAAAAAGCGTCTTGAAAGCTAGTTTTTCCAAGAGATTGCCGGATGTTCCCCAGGCAATGACAGTTACTTTCTGGAAATTGAAATATTCCTGAGGAATATGGCGAATTCTTCGGGAATATTTAATATTCCTGTAATTTTATTCATTTTCTTCTGGAATATTAAATTTTCTTGAGAATTTTGCATAAAAATTGAAGAATAAAAGATATTCCTGATGAATATTCAATATTCCAGAGTTTTTATTCATTTTCTTGCATAAAATTCTTTTTTTCTGCATAAAATCATCTTTTCCTTTTGTTTTTCCTTTCATTCTTGCCTGCAAAATCTTTTCAGCCTTAAAAATACCTAAACTCAGGCCTAAAAAAGCCGATGAATAATTGAGAGTGCCGTTTGCGCTTTTTAGTTAGAAAAAAGAGGTTTCCCTATGAGATTCAAGAGGCTGGCTCTGCTGTTCATCGTGGGCTGCGCGGTTTTCTGTGCCAATGCAGTTTCTGTCGCTTTTCAGATTGTCCAGCACGGGGATTCGGAAATTAGAAGCTCTTCCTACGTTATTGAGGAAGGCTTGTTCGACTTTTTCTTTGGAAAGGGAATCATAATTTCAAATTCACCGGCCATTGCTTCTGACAGTGTGGAAAATGACGCTTCTTTTTTTGAAAAATCCAGACAGGAGGCTTGGGAAGGCGGCGTTGATTATTTTGTGGAGCTTACAGCAGATTTCAGCTCTTCAAATTCAACAAATCCCGACGCAGATCTTCTTGCGAATCTTTCAAGCCTTTCATATAAAGTTCTGAATGTCGGCTCGGGAGCGGTTCTTGGCAGCGGAAAAAAAATTCCTCCTGCTTCAAGCCAGTTCAAGGACAAGCGCAAGGGACTTTCCGATTTTGCTTTTGGAATAGCAGACGATATATATAAAATCATCCGTAGGTAGGGGACGTATGAAAAAGTTTTTATCTGGAATTTTATTTTTGTTGATTTCCGTTTTTATTTTTGCCGACTCAAGCGCGTCGGTTGAAGGCGTTATTGAGGTTGCCGGCAAGGATGAGCTTCCGGCCGGATATTTCGGAAAGGCTGCCGGTTATCTTCCTGGAGACAGTGTTTCAATTACAAATCCGAACACTGGAATCACTTTGCAGATTTTGAACCTTGGCACTTTGGACGCTTCGGGCGGAATTGCCATTCTCATTTCGGAAGAGTCTGCAAAAAGCCTTGGAATAGAGCGGAACTCAGGCGTAAAGGTAAAACTTGCCCCGCGCTCAGGATATTTTGACGAGACAGTTTCAGGAAATGCGGTTCTTGATGAAAAAACTTTGCCAGCTGCAAAAGAAGAGCCAGTATCAGATGTTTCAGCCGAGCCTGCTGTTCAAGCCGGGCCAGAAGCCGCTAGTCAGCCTGCTGAAAATGCTGCTGTTTCCGTGGAACCTGCTGCTCCTGTTGCGGTTGCCGGAGTTCCTTTGATTGCGGACACGGAAGACAACGCCGAGGAAGAAGATGCGGAGGTTGCGGCTGTAGAAGATGAGGCTGAAACTCCGGTGGATGAAATCGATTCCGAAGATGAAACTGATTTTTCAGATGAGGAAAAGCTTTCTGCTGAGCCAGTTGAAGAAGAAGTTTCTGCTGATGACGAGCCTTCCGTTGAAGAAGAAACAGAGCCTGTAATTGTTGAAGCTCCTGCTCCAACAGAAGAATGTGAAGTTCCAGAAGAGCCTTACGAGGACTATGAAAGCGTAGAAGACGGATTCCTTGAATCAAAAGAAGCTGTTGAACAGCCGTCCCCAGCGGAAGAAAGCGAAGTGGAAGCTGTAACAGTTGAAGAGCCGGATCCAATCGAAGAAGAAACGGAAGATTTACCGGAAGAAGAAAATGCGGAGCTTGTTATTGTGGAAGAGCCGCAGGAAGAAGAGCCGGAAACTCCTACCGAAGATGAAACCGAAGAGGAAGCTGTAACTGTAGAAGAGCCATCTCCGATTGAAGAGGATTCCGCTGCGGAAGAAAATCAGATGGAAGAAGTTTCAGAGCCAGAGGAAGTTGTTGCAGAACCAAATGCGGAGCCGGAAGCTCAGTCTAGCGGAGAAAGCGAAAGCAGTGATTATGCTCCGATTGTTCTTGTTCCTTCCGAGCCGGAATCTCCTGAGTCTCCTGTAGTAGATGCTTCTATAGAAAACGAGCCAATTGAAATTGTTCCAGTTGAATCTGTTCCAGAGGAAAAAAAGAGTGAGCCAGAACCTTTGCAGACTGAATATCCTGTAAGTATTCAGGATTATGTGGTTTCTTCTGAAAGCGCCCTTGCAAGCAACTGCTACTATATTCAGATTGCAACAATGGGAAACATTAAGAATATTGAGAATATTCTTGTTAAGTATTCAAAATATCCTGTTTCGCTCATTCCTGCTGGAAAAAATTACCGTGTTCTTGTCGGACCTCTTTCTGTGGACGAATACGGCGCGGTTCTTGCAAAGTTCAAGAATGCAGGATTCAAGGACGCATTTGTAAGAAAAAGATAATTTGCTTTTCAAGTAAAATAAAGGCGGAAGTCCCATTTGTGGATTTTCCGCTTTTTTTTTGTTTTAAATAAAAGAAAATGTTTGCTTTCTGAAAAAAGGTGATATATAATAAAGTCAACTCGTGTTGATAACTTGTATAAAAAATTGGAGGTTTTATGAAGTTTTTTAGAAAATGCATTGGAGCGGCAGTTGCTTGTGCTTCAGTTCTTTCGCTTGCGGCCTGTGGAATTTCTACAAAAAAAACAGGTTCGGCAAATATAACAGTTCTTCCTGTTGAAAATATTGCTGATGATTTTATTATGGGAGTTGATGTTTCGTCCATGATTTCCGTGGAAAATGCCGGAGGTGCTTTTTATGATGCGAACGGAAAAAAGGCTGATTTGCTTGAGCTTCTAAAAATGGGCGGCGCGAATTGCGTTAGAATCCGTGTATGGAATAATCCTTTTGATGCTAACGGAAACGGCTACGGCGGCGGAAACAACGATATTGAAACTGCTGTGAAAATCGGAAAAAGAGCCACTGATGCAGGTCTTGGCGTTTTGATTGATTTCCATTACTCGGATTTCTGGGCTGATCCGAACAAACAGTCAGTTCCAAAAGCCTGGAAAAACATGACATTTGATGAAAAAGAAGCTGCATTGTCAAAATATACAACTGAAAGTTTGGAAAAACTTAAATCTGCCGGCGTAAAAGTTACAATGGTTCAGGTTGGAAACGAAATCAATAATGGAATGTGCGGCGAGATGTACGATGACAAAGTTTTGGGCTTGGTAGGAGAAGGCTGCAAGGCTGTAAGAAATTTCGACAAAAACATTCAGATTGTGGTTCATTACACAGATCCGCTTTCTGAAGGATATTTGGAAAAAAGGGCGGGGCTGCTTGAAAAATTCAATGTTGACTACGATATTTTTGCGACTTCATATTATCCTTTCTGGCACGGAGAAGCTGGAAAACTTTCTGTCACTCTGAAAAAACTTTCAAATATTTACAATAAAAAAGTCATGGTCGCGGAAACTTCATATCCGTTTACAAATGATGACGGCGATGGATTCGGAAACGTTGTGTCCGGAATGTCTTCTGAGCAGGAATTTGACTATCCGTTCTCTGTTGAAGGTCAGGCTGTTGCGGTTCGGGACGTAATTGCGGCAGTTGCTTCTGTAAAAAAAGGTGTTGGCGTGTTCTATTGGGAGCCGGCATGGATTCCTGTCCGCCATTATAAGCCTGAAGCTCCGAATGCCCAGTCTGTTCTTGAAGAAAATTTCAAAGCATGGGAAAAATACGGCTGTGGCTGGGCTTCTTCTTATGCTGCTGAATACGACAAGGAAGTTCGATCTGCAAGAAACGGCGGAACTTGGGATAATCAGGCTTTCTTTGATTTTGACGGAAAATGCCTTGATTCAATTAATGTGTTCAAATATGCGCGCACAGGTTCAAAAGGCAAGCTGAATGTAATCCGCGTAGAAAATCCGCATGTTGAATTCGCCTACGGAAAACATGAAGAATTGCCGAAAACCGTAAAAGTTGTTTACAATGACGGCTCTGTAAAGGATGAGCCTGTTGAATGGGACGCAGCTGCCGAAAAAAACGTAACTGGAAAGCCTGACTTTGGTGAATACAAAATTCCTGGTAAGCTTAAAAAAGGCGGAAATGCTGAATGCACTGTAAATGTTACTGCAAGCAATTTCCTTGTAAACGGGAGCTTTGAAAGCGGTGATCTTACTGGCTGGACTGTTGAAAATCCGCTTGGAAAAGGAACTCCAAAGGTTGACAAGAACAATCAGAATGCAAAAGAAGGCGTATGTTACTTTACAGCATGGGAAAAAGACGACTTTGAATTCACGGTTTCCCAGACTATAAAAGAATTCTCAGCCGGAAAATACAAGTGCTTTGCATATTTTGAAGGAACTGGAATAAAAAATCCTAGCGGAACAGTTTTCAAGGCTGTTGTCCGTAAAAAAGACGGAACCAAAACTGAATTCACTTGCGATGTTACAATTCCAAATACTTGGAAAAAATTCTTTAAGGCGGAGCTTCCTGTAATTGAACTTGACGATTCAACTGAGTCAATAACTGTAAGCGCGCTAATAAAAGCTGAATTTGACGCTACGTCAGGTGCTAACGGAGCTTGGCTTGTAATGGACGACGTTAACTTGCTCCTTGTTGAATAATAAAAAAAGCCTTGCTATAATCAGACCATGCTTGGATTTATTACACTTTTGTTTTGCCTTGGAGAGGTTGCTTTTCCTACGTTTATGCTTTGCCTTGTTTATCCTTTCAGCAGGAAAACAGCTCTCTTTTGGTCTGATTACATAACTTGCCGGTGTGCAAGAGTTGTTTTTGCAATTTTAAAATTGTATAGAAAATTTCAGTTTCTTGGTGATAAGGAAAATTTGAAATTGCTTCCAGAACAGTTTGTTGTGATTTCCAACCACCAGAGCCTTTTTGACATTGTTGCTTATCTAAAATACTTCGGCGGAAAAAAAACGCGGTTTGTTGCAAAAGACACTCTTGGCTCAGTTCCTATGGTCGGAAAAATGCTTAAAACTCAAGGACACTGCATGATTCCTCGCCACGGAAGCCCTTCAGTTGCAATGTCTTCTATAGACAGCTTTGCTTCCCGTGTTTTGCAAAAAAAACAGATTCCTGTAATTTTCCCAGAAGGAACAAGAACCCGCGACGGAAATGTAGGTCAGTTTTATGCGGCTGGATTCAGGCGGCTCGTTGAAGGCACTAAGCTTCCTGTTGCAGTTTGCGCTCTTGACGGCGGCTGGCAGATTTCAAGGCTTAATTCTCTTTTTAGGAATCTTCACAAAGGCTCGTACCGCGTAAAAGTTCTAAAAGTTTATCCTTTCCCTGAAACAAAGGAAGAGGAAAAGCGAATCCTTGAGGAATCCCGAGAGCTTATAAAGAGTCAGCTTGAAGAATGGAGAAAACTTCCTGTTGCTTCTTCTGTTGTGTAATTTTGAGTTTTTTCAGTTATTTTATGCTGAGAATTTGGATATTTGTAGTTTTATTTTGCTTAGAATTGCTATTCTGTTCTTGACACACGAATGTTAAATTGTGTATATTTCTAGAACATATAAAGAAATCTGTGGTTGTTTCTAAGGTTCATCCATTTTGAATCGCCGCTGTTTCTTTCAAATTTAAAAAGCTTTCGGTTTTATGGAAAGCTGCAAATCTACTATGGAGGAAGACGATGGCCGGAGCCAGTAAGAACTCTCGTACAACTGTTGCAACACAGAAATTTATTTGCCCAGATTGCGGCGGTGAAATTGTAATGAAGACTTTTTTTGAGAACGGAAAACTCAAGAATCTTGCGGAATGCCAGAAATGCAAACGCATTGAGCGCAGACCTAAAGATTTTAAATAAAAATCAAAGCCGTAGACGGTATTTTCATAGGAATTTATTCGGAGGTATCCTGTGTCAGTAAAGAAAACATCTGCAGAAAAAAGACACGCACAGAGCGAAGTTCGCAGAATGCGCAACAAGGCAGTTAAGTCTAGAGTACATACAAGCTTGAAGAAATACATGGAAGCTATCCTTAAAAAGGATCAGCCTCTTGCTCAGGAAAAACTAAAGGTTCTTCACTCAGAACTTGATAATGCATACCGCAAGGGTGTAATAAAACTCAATGCTTGCGCACGCAAAAAGAGCCGCATGGCTGTTCTTTACAATGTAACTTTTGCAGCTGCAAAATAAACTTTGAAGGATGTTGTTAAAAAACAGCATCCTTTTGTTTGTGGTATTGGAATGTCTTCAAAAAAAGTTACAAAAAACGATTTGCTGGAAGCTGTTTATCAAAATACAAAATACGAAAAGCTTGCAGTTCAGACCATCATGGAAAATCTTTTCGATCAGATGAAAGAGGTTCTAAAAGATGGTAATACAATTGAATTGCGCGGTTTTGGAACATTTGAGGCGCGGCTTCGCAAAGGAAGGCAAAATGCCCGTAATCCAAAAACAGGACAGCAGCTTTCTGTTGCTCCTCATTATGTTGTCGCTTTCCGTTCTGGTCAGGAATTAAAAAAAGCTTTATGGGATTTGCCTGTGAGCGAAGTTTCCAATGAGCAGAATTAAATTCTTTTCTATTTTTAAGATTCAAGAGGTGTGCTGATGTCAGGATTTTCCACTGGAAATTTAACAGTATTCGGACAGGAAACTGAATTTGACGGTGTGCTTGAATTTTCAGACAATCTTGTTATTACTGGCAAATTTCATGGAACAATAAACGCATCTGGCGATCTTGAAATTGAAAAAACTGCGGTTTGCGATGTTGACAAGATGAGCGCAAATTCAATTGTTGTTTCAGGAAAAATAACAGGAGATATAGAGGCAAAAGACCGCATAGAGCTTTGCGATGGAAGCAAGGTTCATGGAGATTTAAAGGCGGCAAGGCTTCGTATTTCTGACGGTGTGGAATTTGAAGGTAAAATTTCCATGATTGATGAAATTCCTGCCTCTGATATTTTTTCTGTTGCTTCGGAAGAATATAAAAATTCACTTATTATGCAGTCGAATGAAGCTAGGTAGTTTTAAAAATTAATTTTATTGACAAAAATGCAGTAGTAAGATTAAAATAAAACTGTTTTATTAGTAATTTTAGTTCTTTTATTTTTCCGAAAATTTATCAAAAAAATGCCCTTGTGCTGGTTTTTTTATAAAATATGCTGGAAGTTTTTATTCTGGCTTTTTTTTGAAATTAAAAATCATAAAACTTATTGCAGTTCTTGCATATAAAAACGACATGCCATTTCTTTTGGGATGCCTATTTTGGAGTAATCTATGGCAATTATAAAACGCCGTAATTCAGATGAAGCAGCGGAAATTCAGACAGAAGAAGCCGCAAGCCAGTTGGAAGGAAATGAAAATCCTGAATCTACAGAATCAGACGAGGCAAAAAATCCTCCTAAGGTAAGAAGGCGGCGGATAGTAAAAAAAGCAGCTGAACAAGAAAGTGTAGTGCCGGACAATTCTGAGGAATCTTCTTCTGAGCCACAGGAAAATGATTCTGCGACTTCTGAATCTTTATCTGAGCCGCAAACTCAGTCCCACCATGAATCTTCAGAGTCAAATTCTGATTCGGCGCATGAAGAGCATTATGTGCCCCGCCAACGTTATGACAATAGAAGATGGAATGGCAACAACCGCTATATAAACCGCCGTTACAACAATAACCGTTATAACAATACCAACTATGAAAAAAATCTTCAGGCTAGGCTAGAGGCTGTTCAGGCTGCCCAAAAAATTGAAAATCCAGAAGAATATGAGTCAAAACCGCGGCTTTTAATTAATGACCTTACAAAAAAAAGTATGCCGGAACTTAGAGAACTCGGCGTTCAGTATGGAATTTCTGCTGATGAAATGGCTCCTATGAAAAAACAGGATTTGATTTTTTCTATTTTACGCGCGCATACGGAACACGGCGGAATTATTTTTGCTTCAGGCGCTTTGGAAATTCTTCCTGACGGTTATGGCTTTCTTAGAAGTCCGCAGAACTCTTATCTTCCCGGACCTGATGACATTTATATTTCGCCAAGCCAAATCCGCTTGTTCAACTTAAAAACTGGAGATACTATTTACGGTCAGACAAGAAGCCCAAAGGAAGGTGAAAAATTCTTTGCACTTTTGCGCATTGAGACTGTGAATTTTGAAGATCCTTATGTTGCGCAGACTCGTGTTCCTTTTGAAAATCTTACGCCGCTTTATCCTAACGAAAAACTCCGTCTTGAAACAGTTTCAACAGAACTTAGCACCCGCATTGTTGATCTTTTTGTTCCGATTGGAAAAGGCCAGCGTCTTTTGATTGTTGCTCCTCCAAAGGCCGGAAAAACAACACTGATGCAGAAAATTGCAAATGCCATAACTGTAAATAATCCGGAAGTTTATTTGATTGTGCTTCTTATTGACGAGCGTCCGGAAGAAGTTACAGAAATGGAGCGTTCTATTCATGCGGAAGTTATTTCTTCAACTTTTGATGAGCAGGCGACTCGTCATGTTCAGGTTGCGGAAATGGTTTTGGAAAAGGCAAAGCGTCTTGTTGAGCATAAGCGCGATGTTGTTATTTTTCTTGATTCTATAACTCGTCTTGCACGCGCATACAACCAGACTGTTCCGACTTCTGGAAAAGTTCTTTCCGGCGGTGTTGATTCAAATGCGCTTCATAAACCAAAGAGATTTTTTGGCGCGGCTAGAAATGTGGAAGAGGGAGGTTCTCTTACAATAATTTCAACTTCTCTTATTGAAACAGGAAGCCGCATGGATGAGGTTATTTTTGAAGAATTCAAGGGAACTGGCAACAGCGAAATCGATCTTGACAGAAAACTTGCAGAGCGCAGATTGTTCCCGGCGATTAATATTAAAAAATCCGGCACAAGAAAAGAAGAGCTTTTGCTTTCGGAAGCAGAACTTCAGCGTATGTGGATTCTTCGCAAGGTTTTAAATCCTATGGATGATGCCGATATGCTTGAGCTTATCCGCGACAAGATGCGAAAGACAAAGGACAACGAAGCTTTCCTTGCATCGATGAATCCTGGCGGTTTGTCTGAAGAATAAAAAAAGCACGGTTTTATAAAGATATTTATGTGCATTTTGGCACTTCCTTTATAAAATCCCGTGCAATATAAAATTGGGCTGTCTTAAAAGTGTCTTTTCTGCCATTTTCGGGCTTGACCCGGAAATCTGTGTCTAGAGATTGTTAACCGAGTTTCTTTCAGAAACATCGCAGTATCAAGTACGACAATGACAGTTTTAGCTTATTGAGCAGTCTCTTTTTTAAATTACTGTTCCATCTGGAATAACCGCGCCTTTTCTGATAACAATGATTCCGTCTGAACTATAGAACAAACCGTGATCTCCATCTTCATAGGTTTTTCCGTTGATGTTTATGCAGCAGTTGTTTCCAATGTGGGCGTTTTTATCAATGATTGCTTTGTTTATTTTGCAGTTCTTTCCGATTCCAAGATCTGGAATTTTCTTCTTTTTGTTTTCAGCCTTGTCATCTTCGCTTTCGTAGAAGTCAGCGCCCATCATTACAACGCCGTTCAAGTCGCATCCTTCGTTGATTATTGAGCGGATTCCTATTACAGATTTTTGCAGGCGCGAATATTCGATTACGCAGCCTTCGCTTGCAAGTGTCGCAGTCATGTTTGCGTTGTTGATTTTGCTTGGTGGAAGATTGCGCATCTGTGTGTAAATCGGCTTGTCTTCTTCGTAAAGGTTGAAATTTGGAACAGGATTCGTAAGATCCAATGTGGCTTCATAGAATGAGCGGATTGTTCCGATGTCTTCCCAGTAGTCGTTGAAAATGTAGCTGTTGACTTGCTTTGACTTTATTGCCATTGGAATAATTTCTTTTCCAAAGTCAGTCTTGTCATTATTCAAAAGCTCTTCCATTGTTGAAGCATTGAAAATGTAAATTCCCATA
>OLHA01001315.1_pt1 | contig 13525 bp, 7 predicted proteins | sample 1605961 | NCBI WGS metagenome assembly OLHA01 (sample SAMN03283288) | human gut metagenome | biome: human-associated habitat; material: feces | host: Homo sapiens | place: Peru | collected 2012
CGTCCGTCTGCATATTCCGTTTTTCGCAGAAACATGCCTATTCCATAGATAAATCCGCGTATTCCGCCTGCACGGACGGTCACGGTTTTGCCTTCGATATCAATATCAAAACGGTCCGGACAGCTAAAGCCGTTATCTTCCGAAAAAACAATACACGGTTCGTTTTTGTTTTGTGATATCCGTGAGCATTTTCCCGTTCTCAATTTTATTTCTTTTGCAAAAATTTCGGCTGCTTTCAGTTCGGTTTCCGTTTTTGCCGTTGCCGAAATGCCGGTCAAGTCTTTTTTCATGCGGTCCTCTCCCATACGGCATAGTTGTAGTTTATCTTATTATATTGCGCGGGAGAAGTCAAGCACGTCAGCCGAATAATTGTATTTTTATAGGCAAAATAGCCAAACGAAGACAGCCGCCTGTGTGCAATGTGCCAAATTTGTGCTTTTGGGCTGGAAATGGATTTTTTTCGGTTGATTTTTTTTCGGAGGTGCGCTATAATTTACTCGTAAAATAACAATTTTCGGAGGCACTCGCTATGAAAAAAATAATTGCGGTTTTTCTTGCCATACTTACTGTATTCGGAACGGCATCGGTTGCTTTTGCTGCAGATGAACCTGCGGGTGACGAAGTTACCACGGTCGTTAAAGAAGAAAGCACTACCAGAAACATTAAGAATGGTGACGGGCTTGTAGTTCCGTGGAATTTTGAACAGCTTAAAATGTCTGTCGTATTTAAAATTATTGAAAAAATCTTCAAGTTTATACTTAATATTTTCGGCGGAAACAACAAGGATAATATCGATCAGGAAGGCGCTACCGCCGTTGACGATGCCGGAAAATGGCTTGATGAGATTCTTTCCGAGGTTCAGTCAAATCTTAACAAAAACAACAATTAAAACAGTACACTTAAAAAAATGCACATAAGGAGTCGTAAAACGGCTCCTTTTTCTTTAGACTCCCGGTTCTTGTTTTTTTTGTAAAATAATTTTTTCGGATACCGTAAATTTGTTTGTCGCTGTGTATTGACATAAGTTATGAAATATGATAATTTTACTGTGTATAGGTTTATTTGTATCTATGATAGGTCAACAGCGTTTATTTTTTTGAAAAGAGGTGTACGGATATGTCAGTGTTCAGTTATAAGAAAAAATCGGCAGTTCGAAAAATAATCGGTGTGTTTATTTGCATGCTGATGATTTTCGGTATTTTTTCAAATGAAGCTGCATATGTAGCGACTGCGGCGGATGACACCGGTGCTTCCGCAGAGCCGCAAAAAGCAGCGACGGGTCGCTCGGTGTTAGACTTCGGCAAAAACTGGAGCTTTAACCTCGGTGATCATATCGGCGCAAGCGCAAGATCGTTTGATGACAGTTCTTGGGGTATTGTCGATTTGCCGCACGACTACAGCATAACGCGTGATTTCACAAACAGCAATACCGAAGTGGAATCCGGAAATCTGCCGGGCGGCATAGGCTGGTATCGTAAGAAGTTTACGGTTCCCGCCGAATACGCCGCAAAGGAAATATCTCTTACCTTTGACGGAGTCTATAACAACGCATATGTCTATGTTAACGGCCGCCTTGTCGCCGAAAACCATTACGGTTACAATTCGTTTACGGTGAATATCGACGACTATATTACATGTAACGGCAGCAAATGGAATGTTATTGCGGTAAAAACCGATGCGGAAACGGCATCGAGCCGTTGGTATTCGGGCGCGGGTATTTACCGTGATGTGACAATGACGATAACCGATGCACTTCATGTATCCGATAACGGAGCATATGTTACCACACCGGCGGTTGCCGCCGACGCGGCGTCGGTTCATGCCGTCGTTACGGTTGCAAATGACTCGTCCTCGGCAAAGAGCTTTACCGCAAAAACATATATATTGGCACCCGACGGAACAACGGCTGCGACCGCACAAAGCTCATCGTCCGTAAATGCCGGCGGCACGACGGAGATTGCTTTTGATTACAGCGTTGCTTCACCGTCGCTTTGGAGCATCGGCACTCCTTCTCTTTACACAATTCGCACGGAGATATACTCCGCCGAGGGTGTTATTGCCGATTCATATGAAACGCATTTCGGTATACGCACTATCGAATGGAATGCCGACACAGGCTTTTATCTCAACGGCGAGAGCATAAAAATCAAGGGCATGTGTCTGCATCACGATCAGGGAGCACTCGGCGCGGTTCAGGAATACGACGCGATATACCGTCAGCTTACCATAATGAAGGACATGGGCTGCAATGCCGTAAGGACGAGCCATAACACCGCTTCAAAGGTGCTTATCGACCTGTGTGACCGCATGGGTCTGCTTGTCATGGAGGAATTCTTTGACGACTGGACTTCTCCGAAAAGCGGCAACTCGAACGACTTCAGCAAGTATTTCTCTCAGACGATTACTCTTCCCGACAAGCTTGAGGGCGCCGAGACGGGTATGACATGGGCGCAGTTCGTGGTTAAAAGCACAATGCTTCGTGACAGAAACGCCCCCTCGATAATTATTTGGTCAATAGGCAACGAGCTTTATCAGGCAAGCTCGTCCGCCGGCTATTCTGCGACAGCTCAAAAACTGAGCGGCTGGGTGAAAGACTACGACACCACGCGCCCCGTAACGGAGGGCAACGACCAGAGCCGCATTCTTGATATTGATACGTACGTTGACGTTATCGGCGCCAACTATCATCCCTCCGCATGGGTCAATCTTAAAAACAACGGCTCTTTTACAAAACCCTTTATCGCAACGGAAACGGCTTCCGCAATTACAAGCAGGGGAATTTACACTTATGCGGGCGACCGGCAGGGAGGAAAACTCGGTAATCGCGACTATTCGCTCTATTCATATGACAATTCACGCGTAAACTGGGGATCTACCGCAGCCGAAGCATGGTATTATACCGCTGTGAACGATTGGTATTCCGGCGAATTTGTCTGGACGGGATTTGACTATATCGGAGAGCCTACACCTTGGTTCAATGCCGGCGCGGGCTCATCGCTTGTCCCCAACAGTGCATATTTCGGCGTTGTCGATACCGCAGGCTTTGCGAAGGATCAGTTTTATCTCTATCGCAGCTGGTGGAACGAAAAAGACACGACTCTGCATCTTCTTCCCGGTACGTGGAACAGCGATAATCTTTACGTTAAAAACGGATTTGTATATGTGAATGTGTATTCAAATGCTCGTCGTATAGAGCTTCTTCTCAACGGCAATGTTATAGGAACAGCCGAGTCGACCGACGTTACGACGGCAAACGGTTTTACATACAAAACATGGGACGAAGCGACACAAAACTATTCTTTATGTAAATTTGATGAGATTTACAGCGGGACGGGACATGATTTGTACGCGCAGTTCTTTGTAAAATATGAAGAAGGAACGCTTTCCGTTAAGGCGTATGACGCCGATAACAGAGAGATAACCGACACGGTCGGCACAAAAAGCGTTTCATCGGGCAAGCCCGCCGTCAAAATCGTTTCAAAAGTATGGGAGGGCAACAAAACCTTTACCGCAGATTCCGACTCATATGCTTATGTTGAGTTTGAAGCCGTTGATGCGGACGGCAATCCCGTTAACGATTACTACGGGACACTTAACGTTAACGTCAATAACGACGGCGTCATTGCGGGTGTCGACAACGGCAATCAGGGAACCGTCAAGAAATTCCGTCACAGCACGGCACTTTTGTCCGATACCTCCGCGTCAATTGATTTCTTCGGAGGAAAGGCTCTTGCGATAATCAAAACAACCGATAATCCGAACAATGTTCAGATAACCGGCACAACGAATGACGGGCTGACGGTTGAAGGCTCTACCTTTACGTCGGTTGAGCCGACGCAGGCGGAAAAAATGCGGATATTTGAAAACGCGATTGTTCAAAATCCTAATCCGTATGTTCCGACGATATATGACAGGTATGAAACGCTTGTTTCCGAAATCGGGACGATTTCGTCTGCAGGCAGTGTAAATGAATACGCGTTATATCCGGTGCAGCTGCAGGAAAACAACGAAAACACCGTAATTCCCGACGGCGATTATATCATCTACGGCTTAAGCAACAACCCGAATGTCGTGGCGGTGGGTGCCGCCACTCACACCGTATACACCGGTTCCGCTTCAGGCGTTATGAGTACCGGTGTTCAGGGTACTCCGTCCGCAACCGATGCGGCATGGCATTTCGAACGTCTCTCAAACGGAAAATATTATGTCAGTTTTACCGATGATAACGGCGTGAGGCAGTATATGACGCTGGGCACATCGGCAGGTTCTCTCACGCTGTCCGCAACACCGTATGAACTTACCGTTACCATACAGAATAACGGCGTGCTCATTCACAACGGTACTCAGTACGTTAACTATTACGGCTCCACTTCCCCGAAAAATCTCGTTTCGACATGGGCGGAGGGCACCGTGCTCACTCTTTACACCGTAAACAATTCCACGGTTTCCGAGTGGGAAAAGGAAAGCAGCTATACGGTAGGAATTGAGGACGGCGAATACGCTCTCGTTTCTTCGGGCTGTCTCGTGACGGAAACCGTTAACGCGCAGAACATGGTTGACGCAGCCGCCGCCGAAATAAACGGAACTGTTTTGAATAACCCCGACGACTGTTACTATGTATTTGAGCGCGTCGGCAGCGGCGAAACCTTTACAATCAAAAATTCCTCGGGAAAATACATGAATATCGGCAATTCGAACGGTACGCTGTCGTTTACCGATACTCCGCAGGCATTAAATGTTTATGTCGCAAATAACGGTTCGATAGCGATTTATAACGATGCGGGTCAGTTCCTTGATTTATATGCGGCAAACAATGCGTTTTCAACGTGGACGGGTACCACTTCGAATGTGACAAACAACAGAAAATTTAACCTTTACAAACGTCCGGGCAGTGCCGGCAGCGTTGACGCCGGTACATTTGCGCTTTATCAAGCGCTGCAAACCGTTTCAAAACATAAGCCGGGGGCATACAATGCCGATGCTTACACCGCTTATATCGAGGCTATGGAAGCCGGTGTGGATACATACAGTGACGTGAATGCAACGTCCGAGCAGAAAGCAGCGGCAGCGCAGAACATTCTCGATGCGATAAACAGTCTTTCGAGTACGGTTAAAAAATTCCCGGCAAGAATAATAAAATACGGTTACAATCCGTCATCCTCAACTCCTTATGTCGGCGGCAGCATTGAGTTTAACGAGCAGACATACACTAAAATGGAACAGGCGATAAGGGCAAACGACAACGTTCTCTCGCAGATAAAGACGGTTATCGACTACGACGGAACGAACGGCACCGCTTGGGAAGATGGTTATGCGGACACCGCGCTTGATACCGTGATTGCCGCTTATGCAAAAATCTACAGCCTTTCATTCCGTGACTTTACCGTAACGGGCACGGTGCAGGCGGAGAATTTCTATCAGACTGCATGGAATCACTGGCAGAAAAACAACACGCAAGGTGCTAACGAAACGAAGGACGAAGGCGTTTCGCTTCAGGGTATTTACAGCAGGAATCTCGGCTCGAACGGTATGCCCGTGTCACACACTGTTTATGACCTTGAAAACGGGTTGAACTATTTGAGCGGGCATTCAAGAACAGGACTTACGTCAAATATCAATATAACCGTTTCGACCGGAGCAACTGCTACAACGTCCGTAACACTGACTCCGCTTAACAACATCAGCGTGTATGTCCCAGATTTCTTTTCTCCGAACAATGTTGAGGGCGTTACGAACGAGTATACAAAATACTATTGGAATACCGAATTCCCGTTCTTTGTAACGACCGACAGCGAAGGCGTGAACCACTATGTTTACGATTCATCCGACAACGGACATATGCTTCGCGCAAGCTATGACGATGCGGCGCAGAGCGCGACGGTCGATTTTGTTAACGAAACTTCGTGGAGCGTCAACCGTCCTTATGTCGGCGCAGGTAAGGGCTTTTTCCCGTTCAACTATCAAAAAAAGGAGACGGGTGACACAACGGTGTTCGCAGGTGAAAACGCCGTTTACCACTTCGGAATGACGTTTTCAATGGATTTCTATATTCCGAAGGGCGGAAAAATATCAAAGACGAGTGAAGACTATGAGTTCTTCTTTTCCGGTGACGACGACGTGCTTGTCTATGTTGACGATGTTCTTGTACTCGATAACGGCGGTCTTCACGGCGCCAGAACCTGTTCAATTAACTTCACCGAGGCATCGGTTTCGTATCAGTACGCGATGAACGTTGCGGACGGCGAACTTATAAGCACGGTTGAAAACGGCGTTATGTACAAATACGGCGAGACATACGATAAAATCAGCGACGTTAATCAAACCGCAATCGATTATCTCAATCAGATCAGAAATGACGGCAAACGTCACACCTTCTCATTCTTCTATCTTGAACGCGGTTCCACGGAATCAAACTGCAAAATCACATTTAACCTTCAGCAGCTTTCCGAGCACGTTACACTTAAAGATCAGACGCTTGTCGCCGACTACGGACTTCCGATAAACTATAACGTCACCGAAAACAACACCGTTACCGAAACGGCTGTTGCAAACGGCGCTGTCGTCAACTACATCGGAATTACGGATGAAACAGACAGGGCTATTTCGTTTTCGATGCCTGAAAATCTGATTCCGATTGAGGAAGTGCGACCGCTTGAACGCACAGGCAATTACGGTAGCTACTCCGTTACATCGACCGGAGCCGTTACATATTCCCCCTTTACCATGGAGTTTGCGGGGAGCGACTCATTCTACATATGCGCCGAGGTCATTAACGACCCGACATACTCAAACGGAACAGTGTATTATGCGTTTGAAAGCGTCACGTTCGTTCCGGCGACAAATGTCTATTTTGAAGAAAACTTCGTTGAAAACGAACCGGGAGGCGTGAGCTATTTCGACGGCTCCGCTGCGGCGGGATTTGATAATTCCACCGCAAAGCACGGACAGTGGAGCACGGTCACAAACGGTACAAAGGCGGTTAATCAGGCCGCCGACCTTGCCGGAAGCTCAAAGGCTAATGTCTACGGCTTTGATCCGTCTTACGAAAATAAAAACGCGTTTTCCGACTCAACGGCGCGGAAGGTAACGGTCAGCACGAAAAACAATCCCAATTCCTACTACAGCGGAGGAACCGGTGCGTCATGGCCGAAGCTGCGCTTCTCATTTACGGGAACCGGCTTTGACCTTATGAGTGTAACGGACAGCACCACGGGTGTGTTTGTTGTTGACGTTTATTCGGGAACCGATGTTACATCTGCTCCGGTGCGCAAGCATATAGTGGACACTTATTACGGGTATTCATATGTAAGGCTTTATGCCGACGCAAACGGCGAGCTGACGGGCACGGTTACCGACACTCCGCTCTACTGGACAAAGAACAACAATGCCACCGTAACACCGACTTACTACGGTGAGGACGGCGTGATAACTCTCGAAAAGCATTATTACGACGTTTCGGGTACGGGGTACACATACACGCCGACCTACTATGCCTCAGACGGCAGCTTGACGACAAGCGTAACCGGTTCGCCCGCTTATTCCTATGCTTATGCTTACGGATGGCTTAAGGACGAAAACTCCGATACGGATTCTCTCTATCAGATACCTGTTATCAGTGTTGAAGATTTGAATTACGGACAGTATACAGTTGTTATAACAGCAATGTTTTCAACATTTTACGGTCATTATAACGAGGACATGATAAACGGAGAGAGCGTTAAGAGTTATGATTTGTATGTTGACGGAATACGTATTTTCAATCCGGCGGGCATTGATAACGGAATCACCGACAAGGCTACGATAGATGCTTATAAAAAAGACGGCGAGGCTTATCCGAATTACATCGAATTACGCAATATGTTGATCGGTGCCGATTCATTCGGCACAAATCCGAGAGAACACGGCATTATCTTTATCGACGGCATTCCCGCGCTCGACAACGACATTGAAAAGTACAGAGTCGCCGGACCGAACAATGAGCTGTATCTGTGTTCGGGGCAGGCAGTAGCCTTTGAAATTTGGGCAAGCGCGGTTCCCTCCGATTTGCAGATTTTTGCAAAGTCCGCAAAGGGTACTCCCACGATGCGCCTGACATATGACGGACTTAATGTCGAAAAGAGTTTGCCAAGCGCCTCTCAAATGGCTCTTTCTTTCAACTCTGTCCTGCCGGTGTCGCATAAGCTTGAGTGGACACAGGTAACGGTCGGAGGCAAGGCGTACTACACCACGGGAACGGTTGTAATAGCCAACTCCTCCGCACAGGACAGTATTTTGTCGCTCGGAGAGCTTAAATGGACATTTGACAATCACGGAGCATACGGATTTTTCAGGATTCCCGATCAGACTCAGTCGGAGGAGCTTATGCTGATGTCAACGCCGACTACCTACCAAACGGCATGTGCGGTCGTTTCGACGCTTAACACCGAAACCTCCGTCAAGAGCAGAAATGTTGCCGTTTCGTCTGAGAAGGTGAGTCTCGGCAATGACTTTGACGTTTCAGTCGAAACCTCCGATGACGTTAAGGAGCTTCTTGTCAGAGATGATTCGGGAGCACTCGTCACACCTGCAAAGGTTGCTGCGGAAACCTCCGACGGCAAAACCGTTTGGAGTATAACACTGCATCCCGAAAGCTTAGGCGAAAAAACCTATTCGCTGTCGGGCGTAAACGAATACGGAATAGAAAATTCCAATTCTGCGGACGTCACGGTTACGGTTGAGGATAAAACCGACGGCAAGGAGCATCTTTCATTTTTCGAAAAGCTTGTTGCGTTTTTTGCGCGGATAATAAACTTCCTAAAAAGTCTTTTTAGGTGAAAACACAGGAAATAACTAACTACGGATAGGGAGATTTATATGAAAAAACAGTATACAAAGCCCAAAATAGTATATGAATCATTTGCGCTGTCCGCAAGCATTGCCGCGGGGTGCAGTTTGCTTTCGACGCCGCTTGCGGCATATATCTGCGCGGTTCAGGATCCCGAATTCGGAATGTCTATCTTTTCCTCCTCCGGAATATGTGACTATACTCCGCCCGGAGAGTTTGACGAAATATGTTATGATGTGCCGCTTGCCGGCAGAAATGTCTTTTCTTCGTGATTTGACAGTCGAAAAAGGTTAAAAAAGAGGAGGCAGATGCAGAGTGTGTCCGTCTTCTCTTTTTTCGCGAGGTGATTATAACGGTTAAACATTACATGAGCTTCGGAAATCTGACAATGCTTCTTTCTTTACCGGAAGAACCGGTCGACAAAGCGGATTACGACCAATTTCTGTTCTTTGAATGCAATTGTGATTCCGCCGATTTTGACGTTTTTCTGGAATATGCCGATTTGCGTAATTTTTCTGTTCCGGCTGATTCGTTCATATGCACCGAAAACGAAAAAGAAGCAGTCGCCGTGTCCGACGGGGGCTGTACCGTATTTTATAAATCTGCGCGCGGCGGAGTGTATGCCGTTCGGCGGTTTGACTGCAAAAACCGTACCGTGCACATAATATTATCGGAAGAAGCGGACGGTAATTTACAGATGCGTCATATCTTAAATACCGTCGGTATTGAGGATCTGGCAGCGGAGCGCGGCGCGATAATACTTCATTCTTCCTTTATAGAACGAAACGGCGCGGCGGTGCTTTTTTGCGGTGAGTGCGGAATAGGGAAGTCCACTCAGGCTGACCTGTGGAGCACATATCGCAGAGCACACGTCATAAACGGCGACAAGGCATATCTGTTTGTTAAAGACGGTGTCGTCACGGCGGCGGGTTTGCCGTTTTCGGGTTCGTCGGGCATATGCAAAAACAAAATGCTAACAACAGACGCAATTCTTTCTCTCTCGTGGGGAAAAGAAAACAGTGTGAGCAGACTTACGCTTTCGGATGCCGTAAGGAGCATTGCAAAATCTGTTTACGCCCCGCATGTTTTTTTCGACAGGTGCGCCGGTGTTACGGCGGATATCGTTTCGAAAACGGATGTTTGCCGATTTGTATGTACACCCGATTTTCATGCCGTCGACGCACTTGAACAATATCTTGACGGGAGGTGTCAAAATGCGGATAAATGAACCGTTTATGTCAACGCTTCTTCATTCGGAGGCTGTGAAAAAAAGTGTCCCGATTTCAGGCTCTTTTGAATTGACATCGAAATGTAATTTTAATTGTCCGATGTGTTATGTCCACGGCTGTGAAGCAAAAAGTGATCTGCATGCCGACGAATGGCTGTCAGTTGCCGAGGACGCGAAAAAGGACGGGATGCTTTTTCTGCTTCTTACGGGCGGAGAACCGCTTTTGCATCCGGATTTTGATTACATTTACAGCAGTTTGTCGAAAAAAGGTTTTGTCATTTCCATAAACACAAACGGCTCGCTTGTTAAGAATAGAATTGAGCTATTTAAAAAATTTCCTCCGTCAAGAGTGAATCTCTCACTTTACGGTGCGGATGCCGAATCGTATAAGAGCTTTTGCGGAGGCTGCTTCTCGGATGTTTGCGAGGGAATTGAAATGCTGAAAAAAATCGGCGTCAACGTTGTTCTGAACAGTGTTTTTACAGCAAAAAACAGCGAGTATGCAGCTGATATTGTTCGTTTCGCAAATCAAAACGGACTGCATCTCAATTCAACCGCATATTGCTACCCGCAGATAAGGCTAAACGGAAAAACAGGCGAAAACACCGCGCGATTATCGCCGTTTGATGCCGCGTCGTGCAATATCGCCGCGGAAAAATTAAAGTTTTCACCGGAGGAATTTGAGCGAAAAACAAAAAAACTTCTTCTTTCGGAATCAGACACATCTTTGTCCGCTCATGAATTTGAAAGAGTCAGGTGCCGCGCGGGAAGATGTTCGTTCTGGATAACCTCCGACGGAAAAATGCGTCCTTGCGGCATGATGACCGTGCCGGAAACGGAGCCTTTAAATGTCGGGTTTACTGTTGCGTGGCAAGAGCTTCGCAAAAAGACGGATGCGATACGTCTGCCGCATGAGTGCGCAGTGTGCTCTTATCGCCGTATATGCCCCGTGTGCGCCGCAATGTGTCTGAGTGAAACGGGGCGTTTTGACAGAAAGCCGCAGTATGTCTGCGATTACTTTAATTGCATGCGCTCGATTGCCGCGGCAGAAACGGCGCAGGATAACGGTGACGGCGCAAGTGTCGATAAATTGACGGACGGCATGAATTGCTGCGATTATTTTTAATTAAAAAAATGCCGAAAGATTAAGTGCAGACCTGAGCGCAAAACAAAAACACAAAAGACTATACTTCGCATTTAAATTAAAATGCGTTATGAAGTATAGTCTTTATTTGTTGCCGCGAATAAGAACGATTTTGCATTTTAAAGCTTTTTTCTTATTTTGCGCTGAAGATATTCGGTTTGCTGTAAAGAAAAACGCTTTATTTTTCCAAATACGGGGCTGTTTTGATTTTGTTTTTTTTATCGGCTTTTGTATTTGTCGCCGCGGTAGTTCGGAATGTTGTCGTATACACTGTCGGTGTATTCGACAAAATCGGCGTCATCGGTTTCGTCCACGGGTGTTGGAACAAATTCCGCGCTGTTTGCGTGAAAACCGTTGCCTGCAAGTTTTTTGTCGGGCGTGTTTGAACCCCATTTGATTTTTTGTTTACTCATATTATCATCACCGATAATAAGTATGAGCGCAGAAATGCGGTTTATTCACGCATCACGATTATTTGTTTTCAATGCTGAAAAGTCGTCTCGCGTTAAAGTTTGCCGTGTCAATAATGTGCTGCGCGGTCGTTCCCCTCGCCGCCGCGATGACTTCGGCGGCATACGGGATAAGCGACGAGTCGTTTCTTTTTCCTCTGAACGGAACCGGCGCCATATAAGGGCAGTCGGTTTCAAGCAGGATTCTGTCTTCGGGAATCGAAGACACGACCTCAAGCGGTTTACGCGCGTTTTTGAATGTGACCGCACCTCCGAAACCGATATACATGCCGAGTTTCACGACCTCCCGCGCAGTTTCGGCGCTTCCGGAAAAACAGTGCATGACGCCGGTCGGACGGTATTTTTTTATAAGCTCCAATGTGTCCGCGTGCGCCTCTCTGTCGTGAATGATAACCGGCAGTCCGTATTCCGACGCAATGCAAAGCTGCGCTTCAAAAAAAACAAGCTGTTTTTCGCGCGTGTCGGCTCCGTAGTGATAATCAAGACCGATTTCCCCGACCGCAACGCATTTTTCGTGTTTTAAAAATGCTTTCAGTTTCTCGATATCCGAAACGGGAACATCGGTACAGTCTTCAGGATGAATGCCCGCAGCGAAATATGCAAACGGGTATTTTTCGGCAATATGCATGCAGTCCTCCGACGTGACGACCGTTGTGCCGCAGTTTATAATGTGTGAAACACCCTTTCCGGGGAGATGCGAAAGTATACTGTCTCTGTCCGTGTCGAAGCTTTCGTCGTTGTAGTGGGCGTGTGTGTCGAAAATATTCTTATACATTTTTTGTCAGCAGAGCTTTGCACCGGCGGGAATTGAATCGTCAACAAGCAGCAGATTGAGCTTTTCTTCGCCGTTAACTTTGTGAACGGCTGAAATAAGCATGCCGCAGGAGGGAATCCCCATCATTTTTCGCGGAGGAAGATTGAGAATCGCGACCGCGGTTTTACCGATAAGCTGCTCCGGTTCATAGTGCTTGCGGATGCCCGAAAGGATTATTCTGTCGGTGCCGCTGCCGTCGTCAAGAGTGAATTTAAGAAGCTTGTCGCTTTTTTTGACCGCTTCGCATGCTTTAATTTTTACCGCGCGCATATCGGATTTGCAGAAGGTATCGAAATCTACGTTTTCCTCGCTCAAAGGTTCCGTTTCAACGGCGCTGTCCGCGGCATTTTTTTTCTGCTCCGCCTGAATTGCGTTCAGTTCCGCTATGGCCTTTTCCGCGTCAATGCGGGGGAAAAGCGCGTCGCCTTTGACGACGGTTGAGTCTGCGGGAAGAACGCCCCATTTTTCGGCACTGTCCCATGTTTTGCACTCGTCATTTGCTCCGATGCGCTCAAATATTTTCGCGGCTGTGTCCGGTATGAACGGCGTTAAGAGAACGGCACAAATTCTTATGGTTTCAAGGAGATCGTACATAACCGTCGCAAGACGGGCACGGTTTGCTTCGTCCTTTGCAAGTGTCCAGGGCGTGTTCTCATCGATGAATTTATTCGCGCGGTCAATGACCGTAAAAATGTCTTCAAGTGCTTTTTGAAAACGGAAATTTTCCATGTCGTCTTCATATTTTGCGCGCAGTGAAACGGCAAGGTCGGTAAGCTCCTTGTCGCAGTCCTTTTCTTTGCGCTCGGTCGGAAGCGTAGAACCGAAGTATTTTTCAACCATCGCGACGGTTCTCGAAACGATATTGCCGAGATCGTTTGCGAGGTCGTTGTTTATTGTGTTTATGAGCAGCTCGTTTGAGAAATTGCCGTCGGAGCCGAACGGGAATGTGCGCAGCAGGAAGAAGCGCAGCGCGTCCACGCCGAACATTTCGGACAGGGCGTAGGGATCCACTACGTTGCCCTTGGATTTGCTCATCTTGCCGCCG
>OLHA01001316.1_pt1 | contig 13521 bp, 10 predicted proteins | sample 1605961 | NCBI WGS metagenome assembly OLHA01 (sample SAMN03283288) | human gut metagenome | biome: human-associated habitat; material: feces | host: Homo sapiens | place: Peru | collected 2012
GAGGGGTTTGTTGCCAGTGTCCGGGCAATGGCCACCCGCTGCTGCTGACCGCCTGAGAGCTCGCTGGGGTAACGCTGGATGTATTCAGACAACTGGAGCAGCTCGCACATCTCCTGGACCCGGGCCTGGATGGCGGGCTTTTTCCATTTCATGGTCTCCAGGCCAAAGGCAATGTTCTGATAGACGGTCATGTGGGGCCAGAGGGCATAGTTCTGGAACAGAAAGCCAATGCCACGGTTGCTGGCGGGCACATCAATGCCCTCCTTGGCGGAGAACACCAGTTTATCCCCGATCCAGATCTCACCTTCGGTGGGGGTCTCCAGTCCGGCAATCATTCGCAGAGTCGTGGTCTTGCCGCAGCCGGAGGGGCCTAAGAGGGAAATAAAGCTGTTAGCCGGGATCTCCAGGTTCAGGTCCCGGACGGCGTAGGTCTTGCCAAATTTCTTGGTAACGTGCTTGAGCACAATATTGTTGTTGGACATGTTTTTACCCTCCGATACCGGAATCGATGGAAGCACCGGTAATTTTGTTGATGAGCGCGTTAAAGCTCACGATGACGATAACAATGATCAGGGTAATGGCGTTGGCGAACTGGTCGTAACCCTTCTGATTGTAGAAGAAGAGCAATGTGGTCAGCAGCATGGAGCTGGGGGTGTAGAGCATGACGAAGAGCTCCATTTCCCGCATGCAGCTGATGAAGGGCAGCAGGTAGCCGGAAAGGATACTGGTCTTCTGGATAGGCACCAGCACCCGCAACATCCGCTTGTGCCAAGGCACACCCATGATTTGGGCGGACTCCTCGATGGTGGCGCTGATCTGGAACATGGAGTTCAGGCCAGACCGGGAAGCCATGGGCAGATACTTGATGGTGCCGATCAGAGCCAGCAGGAAGAAGCTGCCGTAGAGCGCCGGGATGATCCCTCGCCGCACAGAGAACATGGACAGGTACACGGCGGACAGGGCGATGCTGGGGATCAGGTAGGGCAGGAAGGTCAGGCCGTTGACCAGGGTCGCCAGCTTGGTGCCCCACTTGCGGGCCATGGCATAGCCCGCAAGACAGCCCAGGGTGCCCGCTCCCAAGGAGCAGCAGACCGCCAGGAGAATGGTATTTTTCAGGGATTTCCAGAAATCCGTGTTCCGCAGCACACCGGCGTGGCCGATGCCATCGTTTTCACCGATCCAATAGAGCAGCGTCATATTTTCCAGGGAGTAGTTGCCCTTTGCCTTGGTCAGGGATTCCAAAGCGAAGCTGATGAAGGGCAGGATGGTGACGCAGACCGTAAACACGATGACAAGGGTGCTGATGGGGGTCCTGGCCTTGCGCAGACGGGTCAGGGATACGTTGGAGCTTTTGCCGGAGACAGTGGTGTAGGATTTCCGGGTTCCCAGCATTTTCTGATTGATATACAGCACCACCATACTGAGGCTCAGCATCACGAATGTATACACATAGCCTCTGCCGGGGTTGGTTCCATTAAGGTAGCTGTACATTTTGGTTGCCAGGGTGTTGAAGCCCACAGGCAGGCCCAGGAACTGAGCCGTAGAAAAGACACTCAGGCCCGAGGCGAACACCAGCAAAATGGTGGACATGATGGCCGGGCGCACCAGAGGAATGGTGACCCGCCAAAAGATACGGCCCCGGGAGGCCTTCAGAATCTGGGCGGCCTCCTCCAGGTTGGAATCCATATTTCTGAGGATACCGCCGATGAGGATGTAGGCGTAGGGGGAATAGTGGAGCCCCGTCACCAGCACCACCGGAAACAGGCCGTAGGCGAACCAGTTTGGGGTGGCAATGCCCGTAACGGCCTCAAACAGGCCCATAGCGCCGCCTATCATCTGATTTTTGAAGAAGTTGGTCCAGGCAATAGCCAGGGTCCAGGCGGGCATGATGTAGAGCAGCATGAAAAGGGAGGAGCAAAATTTCTTACCACGCATATCCGTGCGGATCACGAGATAGGCGAAGAGGCCGCCTACCAAAATGGCGATGGTGCAGGAAAGAGTGGCGCAGATGATGGAATTGAGTAAGGGCTGCACAAAGGTCTTGTAGCTGTCCTTGTCGGCGAAGACTTTCGTCCAGTGGTAGGTCGTAAAGGTCCCCGCCGCTTGTTTTACCCGGCTGACTTCTGATGGATGTACCAGAAATGTATCCTGAAAGATGTTTACCAGGGGCCAAACCACAAGATACGCCAGGGAAATAACCAGCAGAATCAGAATGATATTCTGAGGCTTCCGTAAAAAGGTCGCGATTTTTCGCGCCGTTGCTTTCAAAGGGTATCACCTCTCTATAATATCCGGGATGGGCACCGTGGCGAACGGCACCCATCCCGCCGGGTTTCCGGATCAGGTATCCGTGCTTACTGAATGGAGTCCAGGAAATCCTCCATCTCCACGCGGGCGTCCATCAGGTAGTCCGCGTCGTCCTGGACGAGGTAGGGCTTCACATCGTCGAAGCTGTAGGAGGTTGCGTAGGCGTTGGCGGGGTTGGCGGAGAAGCCGCCGAAGTAGGTCTCGAAGGCCTTATAACCGTTCTCGCTGAGAAGCCACTCGGCAAAGAGCTTGGCTGCGTTCTCATGCTGGCAGCCGTTCAGGACCACAGCATAGACAGGATAGGTGTAACCGGCGAAGGGAGTTGCCTTGTTGTAATCGTAGGCCAGCTTGATACCCTTTGCCTCCTGAGTGCTGTAGCGCTGGGTGCTGAAATAGCCCATCCAGGTCTTATCCAGATTTACGTCGCCGATGGTGGTGGCGCAGGTGCTGTCGGAAGAGGTCAGCAGCACACCATTTTCATACATCATCTTCACGAACTCCCAACCGGCGTTGTCAGTGGTCAGGGTGATGTCCTTGCCGTAGTATTCCTTGTATGCCTCGGCCAACTTCTCGGCATAGGTGTCGGAGGTCAGCATGGTCAGCATATCCAGGTTGACACCTTCGGAGGTGGGAGTCTTAAAGGTGAAGAGGCCGTAGTACTCAGGGTCGGTGATCCGCCACAGGTTGTAGGCCCAGTCCTCGCCCACCAGGGTGGGGTTGTACATGAACATCTTGGTATCGTACTGCCAGATGACGGCGGTGCAGTCGGTTTCACCGGTAATGTCGGTGATGCGGGAGTTGGTCCAGTTCATGGCGTAGCCGGTGCCAATCAGGTCGGTGTTTACCCGGTAGGTGTCCTGGGCGCAGACCAGGTCTGCGGTGGGAGCGCCGGTCTTGCACTCGGCGGCGATCTTCTCGATCATTTCGGTTTCGCCCAGCTGGGTGAACTCCACCTCAATGCCAAATTCCTCAGCGAAGTTGTTGGCGGCGTCCTGCAAATAGGAGTTGGCACCGTAGAATACCAGCTTGCCGTCCTGCTTGGCCAGCTCCACCAGCTCGTCGTAGGACATTTCGGCGGCAGCTTCGGTCTCTGCGGCGGTTTCCGCGGGGGCGGCGGTAGTCTCAGCGGGGGCCGCGGTGGTGGCCGCAGACGAATTGCCGGAGCAGGCGGAGAACATGGTCAGCAGCATCAGCGCCGCCAGCAGCAGGGAAATGGTTCTCTTTTTCATGTCATTAGTTCCTCCATATTTTTTATTTACCGACAAAGCGTCGGATTTTTATGATTTTAGAATCTGCACAGAGTTTTCAGCCGGTTTTCCACATAGGGCTGGAGCTTGGACTGGACGTATTCCGGCATCTGGATCACCTTCACGGGGTCCGCCGCCATATCGAATTCCGTCGTAAAGTCCTTCAGGGCTCGGAAGTAGTTTTTCAGGTAGTCCGTGCCCAGATTGAATTTTCGAATGCCCAGGGAAAAGGCCTTTAATAGCTGATCGTCCGGAATGCCGCTGCCGCCATGGAGCACCAGCGGTGTAGTCGTCGCATCCTTAATTTGAGCCAACCGCTCAAAATCCAGGTGAGGGGTCTGCTTGTACTCCCCGTGGGCGTTGCCGATAGACACCGCCAGGGCATCCACTCCGGTTTCCCGGCAGAAGAGCTCCGCCGCCTCGGGCTTGGTGAACAGGTCCTCTTTGTCGTTGTCGGCCTCGGCGGCCACACCCACATGGCCGATCTCTCCCTCTACCACAGCGCCCCGGCCGTGGGCGGCCTGGACGGTCTGACGGGTCAGGCGGATGTTCTCCTCCAGGCTGTGGGCGGAGCCGTCCAGCATGACAGACTGGAACCCGGCGTCCATGGCTCTCGTCACCGCCTCCAGAGAATAGTCATGATCCAGGTGCAATCCGATGGGAACCTTGACCTCCTCCGCCAGTTCCTTGACCATTTCCGCGTAGCCCCGGAGTCCCGTAGTCTTCTGGACGGTCACATGCTCAGGGAAGAGCATCACCAGGGCTGGGGTATTGGCTGCTTCCGCAGCATAGGCCACGGACCGGGCCATTACATAATCCATACAGATGAAAGCAATCACGGAGGTGTTGCACTCCTCAGCCAGCTTCAGGATATTGGGTACCTGCTCATACATGGCGGTACCTCCCGGTCAGCGGTACAGCTCCGCCTTGCCGTCGGCGCGGAACAGATGGATCTTTTGGGCCACCACTTCCCGCAGAGTCTCGATACAGGGAGGATAGATGGCATTGGGCTCCCGGAGGCCCTGATTCTGGAGCACCTCCCGGCACTTCTTATAGAATGGGGCCTTGATGTCGCTGGAGATGTTGACCTTGTTGATGCCGTGCTCCACAGCCGCGGCAATCTCACTGTCCGGGTTGGAGGATCCGCCGTGGAGGACCAGAGGCACATCCACCATGCCCTTGATCTCATCCAGGATGTCGATACGTAGCTTGGGTACAAAGCCAGCGGGATACAGGCCATGACTGGTGCCGATGGCAACGGCCAGAGCATCGATACCGGTCTGCTCCACAAATGTCTTAGCGTCCTCGGGGACGGTGTACTTGATGACGTTGTTGCCAGTCTCAATGGAGTCGGTGTTGCCGATGGTGCCCAGCTCTCCTTCCACGGAGACGTAGTCGGCGGCGGCGTGGGCCACCTCGCAAACCTTCTTGCAGACAGCAATGTTCTCGCCAAAGGGCAGCAGCGAGCCGTCGATCATAACGGAGGTGAATCCCAGGCTGATAGCCTTGACGCAGTCTTCAAAGCTGCCGCCGTGGTCCAGATGGATGCACACGGGGATGGGCGCATGGTTGGCCTCGTCGATCACCGCCTTGACAAAGGAGTTCTGGACGAAGGACAGCTCATCGGGGTGAATGGCAATGATGACCGGTGCGTTCTGAGCAATGGATTCCTTGATGACACCGGTCAGGATCATGTTGCTGGATGTATTAAAGGCGGGCACCGCAAAGTTGTGGGCCTTGGCTACATCCAAAATGGTTTTCATGTTTACGAGCATATGGGAACGCCTCCTGCTTTTGTTTTGTAAGGCCATTGTAGTATCGTGAAATGAAAATGTCAATTATTTTCGTGAAATGAAATTTCTTTTTATATGAATATACAAAATTTGCTTTCTACATTTGTGCACCTTACCAATGGACAAATCATTCCTGCCGAAAAAACCGGATTTCCTCTTGATTCTTTTCCTTCCCTAACGTAGAATGGACATGAAATAACACTTCATTCAGGAGGGAATCTCGATTGTTTTATACCATCCGCAACGACGCTCTGACCATCCGGGTAGACACCGCCGGTGCCCAGCTCATGAGTATCCTAGGGGCGGACAGCACCCAGTACCTCTGGCAGGGGGACCCCAGATACTGGCCGGACAGGAGCCTGACTATTTTTCCCTATGTAGCCCGGCTGACCCAGGGGAGCTATCGTTACCGGGGAAAGCTCTACCATATGCCCATCCACGGCTTCGGTCCCACATCGGAATTTACCGTTTTGGAGCATACCCCCACCTCGCTGACGCTGGGGCTGGACAGCAGTCCGGAGACCTACGCCATGTATCCTTTTCTTTTCCGGTTCATCCTTCACTATACTCTGGAGAAAACCACCCTGTCCGTGGAGCTCCGGGTGGAAAATCGGGGAGGAAAAGCCATGTACTTCGGTCTCGGCGGCCACCCCGGCATCAACGTGCCGCTGGAGAAGGGGCTTGCCTTTGAGGACTATTGCCTGGAGTTTCCCCCCTGCGCCCCCAGGCGGGTGGAATTCACAGAGGAATGTTTTATCACCGGTGAAGAAACGCCGTTTCCTCTAAAGAATTACACGCTCCCCCTGTCCCACTCCCTGTTCGATGAGGATGCCATTGTCCTGAAGGGGATCCACGGCCGAGTGACCCTGAGGAGCAGGAAAGGCACCCACGGCGTCACCCTGAACGCTCCGGACTTCCCTGTTTTCGGCTTCTGGCATATGCCGAAAACCGACGCTCCCTACGTCTGCCTGGAGCCCTGGACCAGCCTGCCCTCCCGTCAGGACCTGGTGGAGGACCTGGAAAAGCAGCCGGACCTCATCCGTCTGGAGCCGAAGAATGTATATAAAACGACTTGGAGTCTGGAGACCTTTTGACCATGAACATCTATTTTCACGACGGTGCCGGCCCTGCCCGGCGGATGCCGGAGCAGGCCTGTGGGTTTCAAAACGTCCAGGGCAGTGGGGAGATCCACTGCTATTCCCTCTTTGACGGGGTCAGCGCCATGCTCATGCGGCTGGAAATCGATTCCTATATCGAGGAGCGGAATCAGGTGGGAGCCATGGAAATCAATTTCTGCGCCAATGGCCGGTTTGAGACCAGTTTTTCTCCCAGAGAGGATCTGTTTTTGCAGCCCGGAGATATGGCCATCAGCTGCTGCGACGGTGTCCACGGGGCACGGTCGGAATCCCGTTTTCCCCTGGGCTATTATGAGGGTATCTGCCTGGAGGTAAGGCCAGAGGCAGCGAAGGGGTGGATCGACCGGCAGGCTCCGGAATTTTCCGTGGACTTTGAAGACCTGAAGCGGAATCTCTTAGGGGACAGATGGTATATGTGCGGCCAGGCAGGGCCCCGGTGTGAGCACGTCTTCCGGGAGCTCTACGAAAACGCCGCCTACCTGGACCCTCGGTTTCTGCGGCTGAAGATTCTGGAGCTATTCATGCTCCTGCGGCAGATTCCCCGACAGGAGGCCCTCTATTGTTCTTCCCGGCAGGTTGATCTGGTCCGCCACCTACGGGACCACATGCTCTCCGACCAGGAAGGCTATGTGTCTCTGGCCCGGCTGGCGAAGGAGCACAGCATCTCTGTTTCCCACCTGCAAAAGCTTTTCAAACAGGTCTACGGTATGCCTGTCTACCACTATATCAAGGAGTACCGCCTGGAGCAGGCCGCCGTGGAACTGGTCCGGAGCGCAGCCTCCATCACAGATATTGCCCAGAATGCCGGCTACGACAGCGCCAGCAAGTTCTCGGAGGCCTTCAAAAAGCGCTACGGCGCCACCCCCAGTCAATACCGCGCCAATGCAATCGGCGTATCAAAACGGGATAATGAAAGCAAAATGGGATAGCGCATTTTTCTCTCCTGTGCTACTATATCGTCAAGTTAGTCAATGCTAACTAACAGATATGGAGGTACATTATGAAAAAGAAATTGACCGCATTCCTTCTCAGCGCCCTGCTCCTGCTGTCCCTGGTGGGCTGCACCCAGAGCCAGACCGCCGTGACCACTGCCCCGGAAACCACCGTTGCCGAGACCGCTCCGGAGACCACCGCTGTCGAAACAGCCGCCGAGACCACCGCTGAGGCAACCGAGGCCGCTGACTATCTGGCCAGCATCAGCGGTACCTATGTGGAGCTGTTCCCCGAGCTGTCCAAGCCCGAGTATCGGAGCCTCTGGACCGCCGTCGTTGCCCCTCTGGTTGGGGAGGAGAACGCCGAGTCCACCACCGATATGTTGCTGGGCATGTGCACCGCAGAAATTTACGGCCCCGAGGCTGCAGAAAAGTATGCCGCGGACCCCAACGCCATGGCCTTTGACTGCTATTTCCTGGGCGGTGTAAAAACCTTCGTCATCGACGGCCACACCATCACCGGCCTGGACGACCAGGGCAAGGAGGTTTTCTCCCACACCTATGATGCCATGAATGTGGACAACGAGAACGGCTTTATCTTCTACAAGAGCCAGGACGAGGGTTCCGGCCAGTTCACCTACTTTGCCTTCTCCCCCGACTCCATGGACACCACCTATCACCTGGAGTTCCGGTACGCCCAGGAGGAGTCTGACCTGCAAAGCTGGTTTGAAGGCAACTTCGCCTATTGGAACGCCGCCGCTATCGCCGCCGACTACGACCAGGCGACCATGGAAAACGTGATCAACCTGTTCGCCCAGGAGAACCTGGCGGGTCAGGAGTAAACATACCGTGCCCGCCCGCCGAAGCAAGCGGACGGGCATCGTTATAAAAATCAGAAAGGTGGTTCATTTGAAAAAGAAATCCGATCTGTCACGGCTGATGGATTACGCAGGGAGCTACAGGTACTTCACCTACGCCTCCTGGGTCCTGGCCGCCGCCAGTGCCCTGCTGGCCCTGGTGCCCTTTCTCTACATCTGGAGGATCATTCGGGATGTGCTTGACGTGGCCCCGAACTATGGGGAGGCTGTGAATATCCCCCACTACGGCTGGATGGCGGTGCTGTTCGCCATTGTGTCCTATCTCGTTTACATCTGCGCCCTGCTCTGCTCCCATATGTCCGCCTTCCGGGTAGCTACAAATCTGCGGCTGGAGGCCGTGGAGCACCTGGCCAAGCTGCCCCTGGGCTTTACGGAGACCTTCGGCAGCGGCAAGCTCCGCAAAATCATCCAGGAGAGCACCGGCGCGGCGGAGACCTTTCTCGCCCACCAGCTGCCGGACAAATACAGCGCCATAGCTACCCCTGTGGGCCTTCTGGTGCTGCTTTTCGTCTTCGATTGGCGGCTGGGGCTCCTGAGCCTGGTGCCGGTATTCTTGGGCTTCGGCATTATGACCACCATGACCGGCAAACGGATGGAGGAAAAGATGCGCCAGTACGGCAACGCCCTGGCTGCCATGTCCAACGAAGCCGTTGAATACGTTCGGGGCATCCCCGTGGTGAAAACCTTCGGCCAGTCCGTCTTCTCTTTCAAGAAGTTCAAGGCCACCATTGACGAATATGAGAAGTGGGTGGTTGCCTACACCAAAGAGCTGAGAATGCCCATGCTCTTCTACACCGCTGCCGTCAACGGTGTCTTCGCCTTCCTCATTGCCGGTGGGCTGCTGATAACCAAAAACGGCGTGACCCCGGAGTTTTTGCTGAATCTACTGTTTTACATCATCATCACTCCGGTGATTTCCCTGACCCTGACCAAGATCATGTACATGAGTGAAAATCAGCTCATCGTAGCCGATGCCCTGAACCGCATCGACTCCGTGCTGAAGGCCGCTCCCGTCTCCATTCCCGATGCCCCCCAGCATCCGAAGGACGGCTCTGTGGAGCTGAAGGACGTGGTGTTCAGCTACGATGGCACCACCGATGTCGTTAACGGTGTGTCTCTGCGCATCCCCTCCGGCAGCACCGTGGCCCTGGTGGGTCCCTCCGGCGGCGGAAAATCCACCCTGGCCAGCCTCATGTGCCGGTTCTTTGATGTGAAGTGCGGCAGCATCCTGGTGGGCGGCACCGATGTCCGGGATATCCCCAAGGAAGAACTGATGAACACCGTCTCCTTCGTCTTCCAGAACAGCCGCCTGTTAAAGGGTACTCTGCTGGACAACGTGAAGCTGGGCAAGCCTGATGCCACCGAAGAAGAAGTCCTGGCAGCCCTGAAGGCCGCCCAGTGCATGGACATTGTGGAGAAATTCCCGGATGGACTCCACACCGTCATCGGCACCAAGGGTGTCTACCTCTCCGGCGGTGAGCAGCAGCGCATCGCCATTGCCCGGGCCTTCCTGAAAAACGCCCCCATCCTGATTCTGGACGAGGCCACAGCCTTCGCGGACCCGGACAACGAGGCCAAGGTCCAGGCGGCCTTCGCCGAACTGTCCAAGGGCAGGACCGTGATCATGATTGCCCACCGGCTGTCCACCGTGGCAAATGCCGACTGCATCTACGTAGTGGAGGATGGCCGCATCGCCGAGTCCGGCACCAGGGATGCCCTGTGCGCGAAAAGCGGCATCTTCGCCAAGATGTGGCAGGACTATGGATCTTCCGTTCAGTGGAAGGTTACGAAAGAGGGGTAACAATATGATCGAAAAAATTCAAAAAGCCACGGCAAGTTCCCCTGAGGGTGCCAAGGGACTGGTCAAAGGTATCCTTGCCTGTGCCTTCCAGAATGTGGCCTTTATGCTGCCCACGAGCCTGCTGTACTGCCTGGTGCGGGACCTGATGGCGGGCACTACTGTAGGCCGGGCCGGGTTCTATACCACCGGGTGCATCGGCTGCTTTGCCCTGATTTTCCTCACCACCTGGTTCCAATATAACGGTACCTATTTCGCTACCTACAAAGAGAGCGGCGTCCGGCGGCTGTCTCTTGCGGAGCGGCTGCGGAAGCTCCCTCTATCCTTCTTCGGAAAGCGGGACCTGGCGGACCTGACCAGCACCATCATGGCGGACTGCGAGGTTCTGGAGAAAACCTGCTCCCACTTCATCCCCGGTCTCTTCGGCTCTCTGATTTCCACGACCCTCATCGCCCTGAGCCTCTTCGTCTTTGACTGGCGGATGGCCCTGGCCGCCCTGTGGGTGATCCCAGTATCCATTGCCATCCTCCTGGGCAGCTACAAAATTCAGGACCGGGTCCAGGCCAAGACCATGGCCGTAAAAATGGCCTGTGCCGACGGCATCCAGGAATATCTGGAAACCATCCGGGATCTGAAGGCCTGCAACGCGGAAGAGACCTATCTTCGTGGCCTGTCTCAGAAGATCCGGAACGTGGAAAGTCAAACCATCCGGGCAGAGCTGTCCAACGCCGTTTTCGTCACCTCCGCCGGAATGGTCCTGAAGCTAGGCATCGCCTCCGTGGCCCTCACCGGAGCCACTCTATTGGCAAAAGGTGATATTGACGTACTGACCCTGTTCCTCTTCCTTCTGGTTGCCTCCCGGCTGTACGACCCCATGCAGGGTGCTCTGCAAAACCTGGCCGCCGTCATCGCCATGCGGACCAACGTAGGCCGCATGAACGAAATCTTGGACTACCCCATTCAGACCGGCAGCGAAGAACTGACCAACCAGGGCTGCGACATGGTCTTTGACCGTGTGGGCTTTGCCTACAACTCCGGCGAGACCGTTCTGAAGGACGTATCCTTCACCGCCAAGCAGGGCCAGGTCACCGCTCTGGTAGGCCCCTCCGGTGGCGGCAAGACCACCGTCTCCCGGCTGGCTGCCCGATTCTGGGACTACCAGAAGGGCAAGATCACCGTTGGCGGCATGGATATCTCCAAGGTGGACCCAGAAAAGCTCATGAGCCTTTATTCTATCGTCTTCCAGGATGTGACCCTTTTCAATAACACCATCCTGGAGAATATCCGCCTGGGCCGGAAGGATGCCACGGACGAGGAGGTCCTGGCGGCGGCACACCTCGCCAACTGCGATGAGTTCGCCGAGAAGCTCCCCCAAAAGTGGAATACCCCCATTGGTGAAAACGGCTGCGCCCTCTCCGGCGGCGAACGCCAGCGCATCTCCATCGCCCGGGCATTTTTGAAGGACGCTCCCATCATCCTGCTGGACGAGGCCACCGCCAGCCTGGACGTGGAGAACGAGACATGGATCCAGACCGCCCTGTCCCGGCTGATCCGGAACAAAACCGTTCTGATCATTGCCCACCGGATGCGCACCGTGGCCGGTGCCGACCAGATCGTAGTCCTGAAGGACGGTGTGGTCGCCGAGCAGGGCAGCCCCAAGGAGCTCTATGCCAAAGGCGGCATCTATGCCCACATGGTTGACCTCCAGGCCCAGGGCCAGCGCTGGACCATCTAGCCCCTATAAGAAACGCCGACTGAAGTGTCAAGCTCCAGTCGGCTGTTTTTTTCGCTCAATTCAGGCAATATCTGCCTGGTTTGCCCCAGCTTTTTCAGCTGTACGCCTACTTTTCGGCTGCGGAGGTACTCGGCGGCTTCCTCCGGGTCTACGGGATCCTCTGCCAGCAGTACCCGGACTCCGGGGCGAAAAAAGGAGGAAAGGCCCTCCGCCGTCATGGTCTCCCTGGTCAGCAACAGATAGTCCGCCGTGTCGAAAAACACCACCCCGGGGGCGGCGTTCCTCAGGTCTGCCATGGCCTCTTCCAGCGTATTCCCCAGGCCGAACTGGCCGGTATCCGTCTCCACACGAAAGACGCCCTCTTCCCGGCGCACCGCCACCAGCTCCACCGGCAGGAGCTTCCCGATGTCCGTCCCCCGGTCCGGGAGGCACAGCGCCGCCGCCAGGAGCGCCCACACAAGAATTCTTTTCATGGCTGTTTTCTCCGATCCACCGGGTTCAGCCGCCCGTCCCGGAGCCGGTCTTGGGACACTCTCTTTCGCAAAATGCCTTTCCCCTCGGTTCCATCGAAGGGGGCCAGGTAGCAGACATCCAGGCTTCTGAGCTTTGCCAGATGGAGAACCAGCCCCCCAAGGCCCAAAGACAAGCCCAGCAGTCCAGCCTTGGCCGACAGCACCGCCAAACCGAATCGCCACACCCGGATCCCATCCGCCAGGTCCCGGTTTGGCAGCGCAAAGCCGCAAACCCCGGCAATGCTCACTACGATCAGGGCGGCGGCAGACACCAGTCCCGCGTCCACCGCCGCAGTGCCCACCACAATGCCGCCGATGGTGGATACGGACTGGCCGATGGCCTGGGGCAGATGGATGCCGGACTCCTGCAACAGCTCAAAGGCAATGAGCAGAGCCAGCACCTCTGTTGTAGCCGAAAAGGGCACATTTTTCTTGCTGTCAATGATGGCCCGCAGCAGGGGCAGGGGGATCAGCTCCTGATTGTAGGCCGCCAGAGCAATGGCCAGCCCCGGCAGCAGCAGGGTGAGGATCAGGGCCCCATACCGCAGAATTCTCAGGCAAGAGGCGCTGATATAGTCCCGGCTCCAATCCTCCTGGCTCTCCATAAGATACCCCAGGTCTACCGGGGCCAGATAGCCCAGCGGAATGCCGTCCACCAGCAGTCCCACCCGTCCGTCCAGCAGTCCGGCGCAGAAGGTGTCCGTCCGTTCCGTGCATCGCAGCAGCGGGAACGCAGTCGTCCGGGAGCCGGTCACATATTCCTCCACCGCCGCCGGAGACAAAAAGCCGTCGATGTCAATGGCATCCAGCCGTTTATTCATCCGCTCCACCAGCTCCGGGTTCGTAATTCCCCGGATCCAGGCGACGGTCACGTTGGTGAGGCTCTGCTTTCCCACTCTGGTTTCCCGCAGACGGAGGTCAGGGGTGCGCAGATGGCGGCGGATCAGGCTGGTATTGGTGCGGACGGTTTCCGTAAAGGCATCCTTGGGACCTTTAACGGTATTTTCCACCTCCGGGGCAGAAAGCCCTCGCTTCTCACCGGTTTTCACCTCGAAGGCAATTGCCCCCACCCCCGGAAACAGCACCACGCAAAATCCGTTGACCAGCTTGAGCGCCGTTTGCTCCAAATCGGTGCAGGCATCCGCCACACTGTTATAGATCCCGCCATGGAGGGCATTGTCAT
>OLHA01001317.1_pt1 | contig 13513 bp, 10 predicted proteins | sample 1605961 | NCBI WGS metagenome assembly OLHA01 (sample SAMN03283288) | human gut metagenome | biome: human-associated habitat; material: feces | host: Homo sapiens | place: Peru | collected 2012
CTGAAAGTGGGATAGACCACGGTGGTGGCCAGAACCTTGCCGGTGGCGTCCACCACGGCGACCTTGCAGCCGTTGCGGTATCCGGGGTCAAGACCCATGGTGACGCGGCCCTTCACGGGCGGCTGCATCAGAAGCGGCTTGAGATTCTGTCCGAACATCTTTATTGCCTGCTCGGCTGCCTTTTCGGTCAGGTCGTTTCTTATCTCTCTTTCTACGCTCGGAAAGACAAGGCGCGTGTAGCTGTCGAGCGCCGTTTCTTTTATAAACTGCTCCGAGAAGCTGCCCTTGACCACGAAGGTGCGGTAGAAAATGCCCATTGCGGCAAAATCCTCGATTTGAATCGAAACCTTGAGAAAATTCTCTTTTTCGCCGCGGTTTATCGCGAGAATGCGGTGCGGCGGAATTTTGCCGACCGATTCAGAATAGTCGTAATAGCCCGAATAAACCGAATCCTCCTCGGTTTTTGCTTCGGAGTGAATTATACCTTTTGAGAAAATAAGCGCTTTGAGTTCTTTTCGCACATCGGGCGAATCGCTCATGGTTTCGGCGATGATATCGGCGGCTCCCTTGAGCGCGTCCTCAACGGTTTCAACGCCTTTTTCGGCGTCGACAAACGGCTCCGCTTCTTTTTCGGGCGTAGAATCGGTTAAAAGCTGCGTCAAAAGCGTAACGGCAAGCGGTTCAAGTCCCTTTTCTTTCGCAACAGTGGCGCGGGTGCGGCGCTTTTGCTTGAACGGACGGTATATGTCCTCAAGCGCCGCAAGCGTTTCGGCTTTTTCGAGTGAGGCGGCTATATCGGGCGTCATTTTGCCCTGTTCCTCGATGGACGAAGCGTAGTCTTCCTTTTTCTTTTCGAGATTCCGCAGATATTGAAGTCTGTCGGCAATGTCGCGCAGAACCTGATCGTCGCATGCGCCGTGCTGTTCCTTTCTGTAACGCGCGATGAACGGTATCGTGTTACCGTCGTCAATGAGCTTTATAATGTTTTCCATGTGCGCGGGTGACACGGGGAATTCCGCGCAGAGCTTTGCTTTAATATCCATAAAAATCCTTTTTGTTAAGTAGTTTTTTGTTTGATTCAAATTTTCCGTCGGCAAATGGCGCCGCGGCGATCCGACGGAGCATATTGATCCGACGGAAAAAATATGCGCAGGATATTGCCGCGGAATAGTGTTACTGTGCCGCGGACGTGTTTTCTTCGCCGTCCTGCGCCGTTTCCGTTCCTCCGATGCGTTTCGTCAATTCAAGCTGCCGCTCGTTTGACATTTCATCTAAATTATCGTCATAATACGTCCCTGCGGCGGATATTGCGATTCGTGTGCCGTCCGGCTCATAGTAGCTTATTACTTCGCTGCCCTTGGGGTTTACATATGTGTAGCTCACCATGTCGACCGTGCCGTCCTCTTTGAAATACCAGCCCGTTTCACTGTCGCCGAAATATTTCAGCCTGCCGTTTTTGCGGTAAAATGCCGAATATGCGTCGTCGTTTTCCAAAAATGTAAGCGCAACGGTTCCGTCGGAGATGATATAATACTCGCGGCCGTTTTCGTCTCTGTAAATTTTTTCGGCAGCAAGTCCGTCGATCATCGCGTCATCGGCTTTAATCTCCGTGAAGCCCGATTTGTCTGTTTTTTCGTAGTCAGTTTCGATTTTAACGGGAATCTCCCTTTGATATGTCGGCGGACACATTTCGCTGAGCGCGGGCACGGTTGCCTCCGTTTCCTCCGGCACCGCGGGTGCGGTCGGGGCTTCGTGTTTTCCGCACGAGCAGCAGCAGGTTAATGCAAGCAGCAGCGAAGCAGCGGTGAAAAAAGCTTTTTTTACTGGATTTTTCATATTTCTTTATCAGCACATCGGCGAAGAAGCGCCGTCGCGCGTGTTAAACAGTGTCTTGAGGTATGAAATGTCATAGCCCTTGTCTTTGAGTTTTTTTGTGACGCTTATGTTATTGAACACGGCAAATATCGTGCCGCACAGATCGGCAAAGCGGCTGAAAAGAACACGCCAAAATGCTATTTTTACAGGCTTGTTTTCTTCGTTCTTGACAAGTCTGAACGAAGCATAGACGCTTGCGTCGGCAGCGTCGTAAGTTGTGACCGTTATGTCATTTTCGTTAAAATCAATAATGTTGTAGACGATTTTTTCGGAGTCGTCGATGCCGATACCGATGTTGCCGCCGTAGGTGTAGTCACCCGAACGCGGGCGTGTGAGCGAGCCCGAAACCATATAGACAGTGCCCTCGGCATTCGTTATCTCATAGCCGTCGCGAAGATCGGTGACGCTCTCTTTGTTATACATTATATTGGATACGGAGTAGCAATGGCTGTGACCGAGCAGAACAAGGTCAACGTTAAACTCGTCAAACAGGGGAGTCCACAGAAGGCGAAGAAACTCGTTTTCCTGCTCACGGTGCGGGAGAGTCTGCCCCCACAGATCGTGGTGCATCATGCAGACGCGCCATTTTGCATCGGGATTCTTCGCAATTGCCTTCTGCATAAATGAATGGTGGTCAACGCCTGAGCCGTTGTTTGAGTCCATGACCATGAAAAGGACGTCTCCCTTTGTGAACCAGTAGTCGCCGCCCTGATATGAGTTTACAATACCGTTGTATTCGTTCGGGACGCTCTTGAAGAACTTATAGTCCACACCCTTGCGGTCATGGTTGCCGATGGAGGTCGCGAAATCGACCGATTTTATCGCTTCCGATGCGGTAAGTCCGATATATTCGCTTCTGAAGCCCGACGAAGCCTGATCGCCAGCAGAGAGGACCGTTGTTATTTCACGTCCGTTTGCCTTTGATACTTCCTTTGCCTGCGACACGATGTTGCCGAAGGTGAGCGCGTCCTTTTTTACGTCTTCAAGGCTGTCCGTTTCGCCCGAAATGTGAATGTCTGTCACGAACATTGCCGAAAATCCGTCGCCCTCGGTCGTGAATGAGTAAACGTCGCTTTCATAGCCGTCGGAAATGCAGGTGTAGAAGTATTCCGTTTCGGCTTCAAGACCCGTAACGGTTACTCTGGCGCGTTTGTCACCCTGATATGTGCCGTCAAGAGCACCCGTAAAGGTCTTTGCTCCGCGCATATCTTCGTTGTCGGAGATCTTTACTTCGCATGCGGCTGCATCTTTGTCGGCGTACCACGAAAAGCTGCGCGAAGACTCATCGGAACCCGGCTGCATAATAAGTCCTTTTAATGCGTCGCCCGTTTCGTCATAATAATAGCTGTTCCAATCGTCTGCCGTCATGCCGGCGGCCGACACGGGTACGGCAAAGCCTGCCGCAAGCATGATTACGGCGAGAAGCAGTGAGATGGGAGTTTTCAGTTTTTTCATTTCGTTTTTTCCTCTCTTTGTTTTGAAATGTTTAGTATGTTATAAGCTCGTTGAAGGCTTTTATTGCAAAGTTGTCACTCATGCCGGAAATGTAGTCGATTATAGCGTGGATGTATATTTCCTTCGTTTCGAGAGTGCCGTAGATTTTCTCGTTTACGCATTTTGCGTTCGCTTCGGTTATGTTTGTGAACATGTTCATCTGCGGAACGCAGTATTTTGATATCCATTTCGCAAATTCACCCATGAACATCGGGTAAACTGCCGCGCGGCGCTGTAATTCCGACACCGTGTCCTCGCCCGCATACGCGTCGAGCAGAGAAAAGAAAAGCTGCTCCACCACGACCCTCGCATATGCCGTGAACGCTTCAAGGCGTTTGCTGCGGTAGATATATTTATAGTTAAAATCTTTTATGGCTTTGAGCTGCTCCGAGAACGTGTCCGAAAGGCAGATCCCCTTTTCGGGTGACGAGTTGCGGCAGACGTCGTAGATCATGTTGTGAATTATAACGGTCGTGTTGATTGCCTTTTTGTCATATTCCCGCGCCATGTCTGTGAGAATATCGAGGCTTTCGGGAGAGAGAATGCGCAGACGCACGGCGTCTTCTATGTCGCGCCCGACATAGGCTATCTTGTCGGAGAGCTTGACGACGCATCCCTCCCATGTAAACGGCTGATATTGACCGCAGGTCGTAAATTCGTTCAGGTCGATGTATTCCTCGCGCGGACGCAGACCGTTTTCGTCCACCTCTCCGCAGTGCGAAATGATGCCGTCGCGCACGGCATAAGTAAGGTCGAGCGGACGCTGAACCCTGTAGTCGTCCTCCAAAAGCTCTATTTTGTCCACAAACCGCAAGCCGTTTTTCTCATGGAAAAAGCTCTCGCGCAGATATCGGCGCGACAGTCGGTCAAGCTCTCTTTCACCCTGATGACCGAACGGCGCGTGACCGAGATCGTGTCCCATTGCTATCGCGCGCGTCAGCTCCACCGACAGACCGAGATCCTTCGCAATAGTCGTCGCCACACTCTCGACATGAGCCACATGCTCCATCCTCGTGCAGATATGGTCGTTGTCCACATTGAAAAAGACCTGCGTTTTGTGCTTTAACCGTCGGTAGGCAAGCGAATGCAGAATGCGGGTATAGTCGCGCTCATACGGATCCCGGCAGTCGTTCGGCTTTTCGTAGAGCGGCAGTGTTCTCGCCGTGTGTTTTTCCCACAGCGGATTTTCGGGCGTCGATGCAAGCGACGAAAATAAATGACCGTTGATTGACATATAATACCTCCCGCCGGCGGTCTGCGGACAAGCGGTGAGCGCGGAGAAACGCGCCCGCGCCGCTGCTGCGTCAGCCGTTGTTTCTTCCTTTTCTCACTATTCTGTTGACCACAGCCTGAACCTCTCTGGCAGGGTCGATAAGATGCGAGTATGAAAAATATTTGAGTTTATCGGCTACAAGAACGTATTCGCCGATGTATTCGATATAGTCCGCTCCGAAGCTCTTTTTGAAGGCGCAGATGCCTTCGAAATTATCCTGAGGGACGCACTCTCCGAGCGTGCCGTCCGCGTCGGGCGGTGTGTTTTTGAGCAGCACATAACCGAGGTCGTGGAAGTCGTTTCCGAGCGCGACCGAGCGGCAGATGCGCCTGAAATTAAAATAGTGGCTTGAGCGCAATTCATTGCGAAGCAAGTCCTTTGCGCCGCCGAAAAGGCAAGAGGACATGCCGTTGTAGTGGACGGTAAGCCCGCCCGAAACGCATATTTTTTCACGCGGATCGTCTGCCGTTTCCTTTACACGCGTCTCGTAGTGTTCGGTCTGGCGATCGACGGATTCTATTTCTTCTTTTATTCCGCGCACCTTTTTTTCGGGTGCTTCGGGGAGAGCCTTTTCAAGCTCCGCGCGTCTTTTCAGGCGCGCTTCCTGCTGTGCTCGGTCCTTTTCCTTGTCGTAATAAACGAGCATAATGTCCATGCCGTCTTTACCGAACACTTCAAGAAGCCGTTCGCAGTAGTCACCGCTGCGCTCCACAAAGTCGTCGCGTGACGAGGTGTCGTGCATTACGTCGAGAAAATCGCGCATCACGGACGGATCGTTTTTTACGTCGTCTATCGTATAAACTTCTTCGGTCAGTCCGCGCTGCTCGCCGATCCTCACCGAATAGCGAACGCCCTTTTCAAAGCCCTTCAGAAGCTTTTCGGGCGTGTATGGCACGCCGTTGGCGTCTTTAAGAGACAGAATAAGCTGAACGGGCGCTTTGTAAAGGCACTTCGACGCGTCCGTATTGAGTGTGAAGCCCGCCGACACGAGATTGCCGTGCACTTTTACTCCGCGCTTCTGCTTTTCCCCGTTTATGCGAAGCTCCGTGCAGGGGTCGAAAAACAGCGCCGTGATGCCGTTTTTTTTCATTTCGGCTCGCATGAAATCGGCAAACGCCTTTATCAGCTCCGCATTTTCGCAGTCGCACACCGCGCCTGCCGGGCAGTAGCTTATTTTGCCCGCCAGCGGAATGTGACGCTCCATAACGAGTGCGGTCAAAACGCGCGTGCCGTTTTCGTCAAAGCCCGAATAGAGCGTGGAATGCCATTCTTTTTTTACGTCCGCCCATTTTGCGGACTGCATATATATACCGCCGTTATCAAGAACAAAACGTTCAAATGCGGCCTTATCGTTTTCTGTGCGGAATGAATATCTCATTTCTTCCTCCGAAAATATTCCTCCACCGTCTCATGGTCGGAATAGTGTACTTTTTCGCCTTTTATCTTCTGTGCCGTCTCATGTCCCTTGCCGAGAATGAGTACAATATCTCCTTTTTCGGCAATATCGAGCGCCTTGAAAACGGCTGTTTTTCTGTCCGGCTCGATAATGCATTCTCCGCCTGCCTTTTTTACCGCGTCCGCAATTTCCTCGTCGATTTTCATAGGATCCTCATAACCGGGATCGTCGGAGGTTATTATGCTCAAATCGGCTTTTCTGCCGCTTATTTCGCCCATCTCGCGGCGTCGGAGCTGCGCCCTGTCGCCAACCGAGCCGAACACGGTGATTATTCTGCTGTGCGGATAGACCGAAAACGTGTCGAGCACCGAATTGAAGCTCTGTCCGTTGTGGGCATAGTCGATAATTACGTCGAAATCCGCGTCGACGGGAATACATTCGTTTCTGCCCTTGACCTTTGCCGTTGCAAGCGCCGCGGCTGCTTTTTCGGTCGGAATGCCGAAGCCTTTGCATACCGATACCGCCGCAAGTGCGTTTTCCACGTTGAAAACACCCGGCATCGCCGTTTTTGCCGCCACGGTTTTTCCGTCGCACTCGATGTTGAACGATACGCCGAAGAAATTGCTGCCGCCGAGAGGCTTTATTCCGTCGGCGGTCATGTCCGCGTCTGTGTTCACGGCGAAGGTTTCATAAGGGCAGGTGAGTTCTTTTATTATCTCGTCCGAAAACAGATCGTCGGCACAGAGATATGCCTTTTTGCACTGCCTGAAAAGCTGTTTTTTCCAGTATGCGTATTCCTCGAAGCTGTCATGCTCCGCTCCGCCTATGTGGTCGGGGGAGAGGTTTGTGAACACGGCTGCCGCAAACTCTATGCCGTCGGTGCGGTGCGCCTTGAGTCCTATCGACGAAACCTCCATGCACACGGTCTTCACACCGTCATCCGCCATCATACGCAGAAGACGCATGATTTCATACGATTCGGGCGTGGTGTTTACGGTCGGCACGAAACGATCTCCGTAATATGCGCCCACCGTGCCGATGACGCCGCTTTTTATGCCGCACTCGTCAAGGCAGTGGCGCAGCATGTGCGTTACCGTCGTTTTTCCCTTTGTGCCCGTAACGCCGACTATATCCACTTCTTTTTCGGGGTGACCGAAAAATTCCTCGCTCATAACGCCGAGAGCGGCGCGTGAATTTTCGGTGACTATCACCGTCGCGTCGGACGGCAGCGGCAGCACACGCTCCGTCACAAAAACGCGCGCACCTTTAAGATAGGCGCTTTCGGCATAGTCGTGACCGTCCGTAAACGCACCCGTGAGCGCCGTAAACAGCTTGCCCGCCGATGCCTTGCGTGAATCGTATACAATGTCGTCTATCTCACGGTCGGAAAATGACGGAGAGGTGTATTTAACGTTTTTCAGCAGTTGAGATAAAAGCATAGATCCGTTCTCTCTTTTCTTTCGGTTTATATGTTATTGCAATCGTTTTTTTGCCGCGCGTAAATTCATATCAGTTCCGCGATAACGGAGTTTGAAACAAGACATCCGCTGTCGGTGAGCGTAATGCGTCCGCTGTGCTCCGAAATAAGCCCTGCCGATTCGAGTACGTTAAGATTTTTCAGACTCTTTTCGGGAAGCCCGGAAATCAAGATGCCCGAATCGGTTCGCAGCGAAAGCATTATTTTTTCTTCATCGGTGCCGCCGATGCAGTCAAACACGGCTTTGTTTCCTTCGATGAAAGCATCGGTGTCGCGCTCGAAATAAAAGCGTTTGCCGCCGTAAAATGAGTGCGCCGACGGGCCTATGCCGATATACGGAGCGAGAGTCCAGTATTTCATATTGTGTCGGCTCACGTTGCCGTCAAAGCAGAAGTTTGATATTTCATATCGGCGCATGCCCTTGCTTTTCAGTCGGTCGCACATGAAAAGATACATGTCCGCCGTTTCGTCCTCGGTCGGCAGCTTAAGGCTGTCGCGCCTGCGGTAAAAAACCGTGCCTTCTTCTATCTGCAGCATGTAGCAGCTCAGATGCGTTATGCCGAGCGACAGCGCAAAATCGAGAGTGTACGCGAGTGTTTTTTCCGTTTGCATCGGGATGCCGAGCATCACGTCAAGAGAAATGTCGTGTATTCCCGCCCGCCGTGCGCTTTTTACAGCCGCCTTAACATCATCGGCTTCCGCCGTGCGTCCGAGCGCGCGTCTTTCGGCGTCGACAGCGCTCTGCATGCCTATGGACACACGGTTAAATCCCGCTTGAGCGATTCCTCCGAAAAACGTGTCGGGGGACTTAAGCGACGGATTGACCTCCGCCGTTATTTCGGCGTTATTGTCCGCCGTAAAATTATTCATGACCGCCGACAGCATGTCGGCAAGCCGCTTTTCACCCATTACGGACGGAGTTCCGCCTCCGAAATAAACGGAATCCGCCTTCTCGGCGCGTGCGCTTTCGTCTACGAAACCGGACAGCCGCCGAAGCGTTTTTATCTCGTCCGTGACCGCGTCCGTATAGGCGTCCGCTTTTTCCTGCGTGCGGAGCGAATAAAAGTCGCAGTAGGGACATTTTGAACGGCAAAACGGGATATGAATATATATTCCCGTGTTCTGTGTGGGATTCATTTTCAGTTGTCGCCGTCGTCGAGCTTGAGAATAGCCATGAACGCCTCCTGCGGTACCTCCACGGTGCCGAATTGACGCATGCGCTTTTTGCCCTCTTTCTGCTTTTCGAGCAGCTTTTTCTTTCGTGTGATGTCGCCGCCGTAGCATTTCGCAAGCACGTCCTTGCGCATAGCCTTTATCGTTTCGCGGGCGATGATCTTTCCGCCTATCGCGATCTGAACGGGAATTTCAAACATCTGGCGCGGAATGTTGTCTTTAAGCTTTTCCGCTATTTTACGCGCTCTCGGATATGCCTTTTCCGAGTGGATTATAAACGACAGCGCGTCGATAAGATCGCCGTTGAGAAGCACGTCAAGCTTCACGAGGCTTGAACGGACGTATTCCTTAAGCTCGTAGTCAAACGACGCATAGCCGCGCGTGCGCGATTTGAGAGCGTCGAAAAAGTCGTAGATTATCTCGTTGAGCGGCAGCTCGTAGTGGATGTCCACTCTGTCCGCAGAGAGGTAATTCATGTTTTTGAAGGTGCCGCGTCTGTCCTGACACAAGTCCATTATTGTGCCGACATATTCGGGCGGCGCATAAATATGCGCGTCGGTTATCGGCTCCTCAACATAGTCGATTATCGCGGGGTCGGGGTAGTTGGTGGGGTTGTCTATTTCAACCGTGCTGCCGTCGGTGAGGTGAATTTTATACACAACTCCGGGCACGGTGGTGACAAGATCGAGGTCGTATTCGCGTTCGAGACGCTCCTGAATTATCTCAAGGTGCAGCAGTCCCAGGAAGCCGCAGCGGAAGCCGAAGCCGAGCGCACCCGACGTTTCCGGCTCAAACGACAGCGCCGCGTCGTTTAGACGGAGCTTTTCAAGCGCTTCACGCAGAGCCTCATAGTCTGCGCCGTCGGCGGGATATACTCCGCAGAAAACCATCGGGTTTACTTTTTTATATCCGGGCAGCGGTTCGGCTGCGGGGTTCTCTGCGGTCGTTACCGTGTCGCCCACGCGCGCGTCCACAACGCTTTTTATCGACGCGGTTATGTAGCCGACTTCACCCGCTTTTATTTCGCCTGCTGGGACGAGCGACAGCGCCGACATGCGTCCGACCTCCACAACGGTAAACTCCGCTCCCGTTGCCATCATTCGCATTGTGTCGCCTGTTTTGAGCGTGCCGTCCATAACGCGCACATATACGATAACACCCTTATAGTTGTCATACACCGAGTCGAAAACAAGCGCCTTGAACGGCGCGTCGTCGTCTCCCTCCGGGCACGGTATGAGCTTAATCACCTGTTCCAACACGGCGGGCACGTTTTCACCCGTTTTTGCCGAGACGCGCGGCGCCTCGGAACAGTCGAGTCCGATTATCTCCTCTACGTCGGCGCACACCCTGTCGGGGTCGGCGGCGGGAAGATCTATTTTGTTAATGACGGGCACAAGCTCCAGATCGTGGTCGAGCGCAAGATAGGTGTTTGCAAGCGTCTGCGCCTCCACGCCCTGTGTTGCATCCACTATGAGCACTGCTCCCTCGCATGCCGCGAGTGAACGCGATACCTCGTAGTTAAAGTCGACGTGACCGGGAGTGTCTATAAGATTCAGTTCGTATTCTTTACCGTCGTTCGCCTTGTATTTGAGCGTGACGGCGCGTGCTTTTATCGTTATCCCGCGCTCCTTTTCAATGTCCATGTTGTCAAGAAGCTGCTGCTGCATATCGCGTGACGACACCGAATCCGTAATTTCGAGAAGGCGGTCGGCAAGTGTGGATTTGCCGTGGTCAATGTGTGCGATAATTGAAAAATTTCGAATGTGTGTTTTCTTTTCTCTCATATGTTCTATCCCTTTTTGTTGAGATTTGATTTTTGTCCGTTACCTGATGAACACCTTTACAGAGTGTCCTTGTGGGATTTAAAGCCCTGTCCGAGAACCTCCGACGAATCCGTTATGATGATAAACGGCTTATCGTCGTAGCGGGCGACTATTTTTCGCACCGCAGCTACCTCATGCGCTCTTACGACGCACATGAGCATTTCCCTTTCCTGACCCGTGTAGCCGCCGCGCGCGGGAATCACCGATACGCCGCGTCCGCAGAATTTTATAATATCGCGGCATACCTGTTCGGGGTCTTTCGTCATGATAAGAAGCATCTTGGAGTGACTCATGCCCGAAACCACATAGTCAACAGCCTGTGACGAGATAAAAATTATTATAAGCGAATACAGCACGCTCTCAATGCTTTTTGAGACTAATCCGTTGAGAAGCACGACGATAAAGTCGCACGCAAGCACAAGTTTGCCGACGGATATGTGCGGAAGCTTTATCCGCAGAAGACGGGCAAGGATGTCTATGCCGCCCGTTGTTGCGCCGCTCGAAAAAACTATGCCGAGGCCCGCGCCGCATAACACACCGCCGAATATCGCAGCCACGAGCTTTTCGTCGCCGTTGAACAGCAGGTCGTATTTTTCTCCGATAAACTGCGTAAGGTCAATAAATCCCGACAAAAGGCTTGTCGCAACCATCGTGCGTATTATGAATTTGTAGCCGAAAACCTTCCACGATATTATGAAAAGCGGGATGTTTGCAACAAATACGAATGCGCCTATCGGCACGGCGGGAACAAGATGGTGGACTATTACGGCGATACCCGTAAGACCGCCCGTGACAAAGTGCATAGGCGTCGTGAAAATTACAACGCCTGTCGAGTAGAGCAGGCAGCCGAGACACCACAGCAGAAAATCCGCGGTGAGCGTTCCCGCCGCCTTGAGATCGAAGCTTTTCTTTCTTTCGGAGTTCATTCAAAAAACCTCTTTGACGCTTTATTCTTTTTTGCCGTCCGATTCCGCAATAACAGCGGAAAACAGCGATGACAGCCTTTCAAAATCTTTTTTAAGCCACAGATAGCCGACGAGTGCTTCAAAGCCCGTTGCTTTGTGATATTCGGCCTCCGTTTTATTTTTCGGTGTGTGAGCCGACGGGGCGTTGCGTCCGCGCCTGTACACCGATATTTCATTTTCGGTCAGCATCGGCGCGAGCCTGTCCGCCGCCCGTGCCTGAAAAGACGCGTTTACATAGTCAATCGCATGAGAATGCAGCGTCTGAACGCGGGCGTCGCCGCGGCTCAAAACGAGCGTGCGCACCATGACTTCATACACGGCGTCGCCGACAAAAGCGAGACTCAAGCCCGACATTCCTGCGGGGGAGACGTCTTCTCCCGACAGCCCCGTAAGCATTTCGGTTATTTCATCAGGGCACATAGTCAAACTCCAGATCGTAGATTATTACCGTGTCGCCCTCTTTTATGCCGCGCTCGACAAGCGCCGCCAGAATACCGGACGACTCAAGCACACGCTGGAAGTATTGCAGCGATTCATAGTCTTCGATATCGGTCTTGTTGAGAATTTTAAGCAGCCATTCCGCCTCGACATAGTAGTCGTTGTCGCGCACCGTGATTTTGAAGCCCGAATCTTTTTTGCGTTCGAGCACCTCCATCGGCACAGGCTCGCTCTCGAACCGACGCACGGGAGGGAGAGTGGCAAGCTTTGCCGCCACGGCGTTTATAAGCTCTTTCGTGCCCTCGGCAATGGGCGCGATTATTTCGTAGTATTCAAGTCCCTGATCCTCGATGAATTTTCTGAAACGCGCGAGCTGCCCGTCCGTTGCAAGGTCGACCTTGTTTCCCGCCACTATCTGCGGGCATTTCGTGAGTTCGGGATTGAACACCGCAAGCTCTTTGTTGATGGTTTTGAAGTCCTCTATGGGATCTCTGCCCTCGCTGCCTGCCACATCCACTATGTGTACGAGCATGCGGCATCTTTCAACGTGGCGCAAAAAGCGGTGTCCCAGTCCCACTCCTTCGCCGGCTCCCTCTATGAGTCCGGGAATATCCGCCATTACAAAGCTGCTTTCGGGACCCATGCGCACCACGCCCAAAACGGGAGTGAGCGTTGTGAAGTGATAGTCCGCTATTATCGGCTTAGCTTCGCTTACAACCGATATGAGCGACGATTTTCCGACATTCGGATAGCCGAGCAGTCCCACGTCGGCAAGAAGCTTCAATTCAAGTTGAATTTCCCACTCCTCGCCGGGATAGCCGTCACGCGAGAAACGCGGAGCCTGACGTGTGGGCGTTGCGAAATGCCGGTTGCCCCAACCGCCTTTGCCGCCCTTTGCGGCAGTGAACGGTTCGTCGCCCGACATGTCGGCGAGCACCGCTCCCGATTCCGCCTCCTTTATTATCGTGCCCCTCGGAACCTTGATTATGAGGTCTTTTCCTTTTCTTCCGCTGCAATTGCCGCCGCCGCCGTTCCGGCCGTTTTCCGCTGTGTATTTTCTCTTGTAGCGGAAGTCTGCAAGCGTTGCAAGGTGATCGTCCACCTGAAAGACGATGTCGCCGCCCTTTCCGCCGTCGCCGCCGTCGGGACCGCCCGACGCAACATATTTCTCTCTGTGAAAAGCAACCGCACCGTCTCCGCCGTTGCCTGCTTTTATTTTAATTTTCGCAATGTCAACAAACATAGTATTCTCCGTTTTTGTTATTTACAGTCATTTCAGTATAACACAAACGGACGGAAAAATAAATATATATATTATAAATTTTTCACGGCGGCGGATAAAAACATCTGCACATATCCGTCTGCTGCCGTTTAAGGCTGTTAAATCCGACCGGTGAAACGAGCATGAAATATTCTTAGACGGACAAAAAACCGTATTTTGCGGAGCATTTTTAATGCAGCATTCAAAATACGGTTCTGTTTGTTTTTTTTGCTTTGTCATTTTTGTTTTTGCCGAACGCGCAGTCCCTAGGCTGACGGGATTTGAACCCATGTCGCCCGTCAGTGCCCCTTTTCGGCACTTTTCGCCCTTTTCGTCTT
>OLHA01001319.1_pt1 | contig 13485 bp, 11 predicted proteins | sample 1605961 | NCBI WGS metagenome assembly OLHA01 (sample SAMN03283288) | human gut metagenome | biome: human-associated habitat; material: feces | host: Homo sapiens | place: Peru | collected 2012
CTCCTGCAATTCAGCAACGAAACAGAACTGATTGAATGTCTATCGGAGAAACAGAAGGAAAAGCTCGAAAAATACTGCGACACCACGCTTGAAATGAGCCCGTATCCGAACGCAAAGCCTTTGCCTCGGGACTTAGAATTGCCCTGCGGTTGGCGTGCGCTGCGCTTACGATAAGACAAATGAATAACGCCATACAGCCCCTTGATTCAAAAAGGATCAAGGGGCTGTTGCCGTCTCGCCACACGCCCGAATTTCCGGCGTTCCTCGGCTTTCTGATTTGCGTGCGGGAAAACGCTCCTCCATACCATTCAAAGCGGACACAGGCGATTCCGGCGGGCGTGCGAGGGGGGATGCGGCACGAAGTATGCTTTCAGGGCGTTACACCTCAGAATTGAAGCGATTATCGGCAGTTATACAATGGATTTCACGAGTATTTTCAAGGGTCGAATTTCAAGCGGGAGAAAGGCAGTGCGTCAAACGCCCTGCCGGATTCACGGCGGTCGGCAGAGCCGACCGCTTTTTCTCGCATTTTGACCGCATTTGCTCGTTTTTTCGCGCCTGTCGGCAGGAAAAAGGCAGTGTGTCAAGTATGCGTATAATCGCGGAATCGGTGTGTCAGCCATACGCATGATTCCGCCAAACAGGCGGATTTTTCGCCTGTTTGCGGGCATTTCCCGTGTGTCAGGCGTACACACCGAAAAAATCAATATCTCTGCAACCAAGGGGGTAGTGTTTGTATCAGATGAACCATGGGTGGGTTCACCATGAACCCCCAATGTGAACTATACAAGAGAAAGAATATATAGAGAAACAGAAAAAGAACAACAAAGAGGATGCTCGTTTCTCCGTTGTGCCACGAATCATTTTCCGAGTGCGCCGACGGGAATCAGCCGATCCGGTTTTCTTTTTCTGCTTTTTCTTTGTCCGAAAAAAGATTTCGTGAAAGATGTTTTTCTGATTCGATTAGCAAAGTCGAGAGAGTGCCGACCGTCTTTCCGCAAAAAAGTTTGATAATTTTTTCGTCCAAACGCGAAAAAAGTGTGGAATATAGGGTGAGAGGACTTTCCCTGAAAAAAAGTTCCCACTGACGGGCTATCAAACCCGAAAAAAGTGTGGAATACAGGGTGAGGGGAAAAATTCCTCCGGGTTCATTGACAACCGAATAAAGGGATACCGAGGTAGCATCCCACCTTGCCCGAAAGGGCGAGCCGCCGGGACCGGGCGCTATGACCTCACCTATCGGGTGAGCGAGCGATCAACCGTGTTGCCGGACCGACCGATAAACAGCATCGGCAGCAGGCGATGACAGAGGTGCGGAACAATGATACTTCTGCGAAAGCAGCCCGCGATGTGCATGCGGGATACGGGGGTTACGGGCTGGAACTCTTATGTCCGCGACACTGTATATGATCCTCGTTTCCGTGAAAATAGTCACGGAATAGATGCTGCGAGGTACTCGGTATCTCCCCTGTGGGCAACGGTCTGCGCCGTCTGACGACTGCGCGCTCCGTTGCCCCATCGCCGGGGGCTGATACAAATACGGCGAAAGTTCATAACCAAATTTATATTTTGGCGATTGAACCACTGTGCAGGAGCCGGAAGGTTCCTGCATACCATTCAGTCGCCAAAAGCAATTTCAAAAAACAGGAGAATGAAAATGTTTGAAATTACTTATAACGACGCAGACGCTCTTGAGCGTTATGAAGAAGAAAAAAGAGCTTATCCGGGTGCCAAGTACGATTTTACTTTTGAAAAGCGATTCCTTGTGTATCATGCTAATATGCTCCATCAGATTATTTATTATGCCATCGATATGAAAACGGGACTTTCCTCCGAGGTCATGCGGAGAAAATCGGGTAGCCCGGTCAAAAAAGCCGAATACGCCTCTGTCCTTATGGACAGGCTGATGGATTCCATCAAATATGTCGGCGACAGACGAACCTATCTGTCGGAGGGCGTAGCGCCACTTCACATGATCGACAACATCTTCCGCGTGATCCTTCCGCATTACGGCTTTGCCGTTCGGGAAGAACAGATCGAACTGGCAAAGACCATGTTCAAAGGGTTTGTCGGAAAAGCCGTGTCTATCTGCGAAGCGGAGGTCGGGACCGGCAAAACCATGGCATATCTCGTTGCCGCACTGGTCGCGCGGGACTACAAAAAACGCAAGTACAATGTATTCTCGCCGATCACCATCTCCACTTCAAGCATTGAACTGCAGAAAATGATTGTCGAGAAGGAAATTCCGAGGCTGTCGAAAATCCTCGTGGAAAGCAACGCTATCGCCAAGCCGCTGACCGTTACACTCCGCAAGGGCAAGGAGCATTACTTCTGCAAACGCCGCTTCTATGATTTCTATGACAAAATCAAGCTGTACCCCGAAAAGTACAGCCGACTGGTGGAAGCCTTCGATGCTTGCCGCTTTGCAGACAGAGCCTTTGACCTGGATACCGTCAAAATGCGGGAATCCGTGAAAAGCAGTATCTGCGTACAGGGATGCTCCCGATGTAGATATGAGGATGAATGCTTCTATCGCAGAATGACAGAGCGCAACCGATTCGGGCAGTTTGATTTTCAGGTGACCAACCATCAGTTGTTCCTCGCCTCCGCAAGAATGCGCTATGAAGAACAGCATCCCCTGCTCATTGACAGCGATCTCGTAATTATTGACGAGGCACATAAGCTCCATGATGCTGCGCTGGATGCCATGGGCGATCAGCTGGCAGAAAACGAGATCAAGCGATATGTTTCGGCGGTCGGGCATCTGAACAGCAATCCGAAGAAGAGAGAGCTGTACAAAGCAATTCTTGCCGGCTTACTCTCCAACAGCGAGAAGCTGTTCGGGAGCGCCAAGCAGAAAGCCGGGTACGACGATACCGATACCGGCAGAAGTCAGATGATCGAACTGAACCCGGAGGATATCACGCTGATTGAAGCGTTGATTGCGGATATCCGACACATCGAGAGAATGCGGAAGGAAGAACCGCGACACCTCAAAAACAGAGCCGGACTTCTTATAAAGAAACTGTCCTCCTTCAAAAATCAATCGGGCAACAACATCTGGATTGAAACCGATGAAAACCGGCTACACTCCATCTGTTCCGCCTCCAAGAATATCGGACTGGTCCTGCGGGAGTATGTGTGGGAAACCTCTTCGAGCTTTGTGCTGACCTCCGGGACGATGAGCGACGGCGTCGATTTTTCTTTCTTCGAAAAGGAAAACGGCATTCACCAGATCGCAAAGATGTTCCGTCAGACCAGCATGACGGCATCTCCTTTTGATTATAAAAATCACACACGGCTGTACATGCCGAAAGGGATACCGCTTCCCGAAAATAACTCCCCCGAATACATCGTGGCGATCTCCGACGAGATCGTAAAGATTGTGAAAGCCACAAACGGTCATGCGGCAATCCTTTTTACCTCCTACAAGGTTCTCGAAGCCGTGTACCGCCAAACCAAGGATCGACTTGCGCAGTACGAACTCATCCGCATGACGAGATCAAACAAGAGTGCCATTGCAGATTTCAAGAAAAGCAAAAACGGCGTGCTGTTTGCATCCGGTTCCATGTGGGAAGGTGTTGACTGCATCGGAGATTGCCTCTCCTCCGTCGTCATACCGCGACTTCCGTTCCCGATGCGCTCTGCGACCATGGAAAGCAAAAAGGAAGAATGCAACGGGCTTGACGAATTCGTCAATACCGTCTGCGTACCCGAAATGCTCATCAAGCTCCGTCAGGGCTTGGGCAGACTGATCCGCTGTGAAACCGATACGGGACTTATCAGTATTCTTGACACCCGTGCTGCCACAGGCAAGTATGCGGACAAGGTCGGCAATGTGCTTGCAAAGTACACGAAGGCGGAAACGCTGGATGAAGTCGAAGCATTTTTCCGTGAGGTCAAAAGCCCTGCCTATTTTGAGGTCTGATCATGCTTGCGGTACACAGTCAGAAAAACGCAAACTACCTGCATATCCTCGGGGTTCTCCGCTATCTGCGGGACGAGAACCTGATCTCGGAGGCGCAGTATTTGCGGGCAAAAAACTATTACAGAAAGCTGACCGGCGCGGATATCACCGTCCCGGATTGAGTTTTCTGAAAGTTATCAATTGAATTTCCGCTTTGCGCTGGATATGTGCAAAGATATGTGGTATTGTTGTGCTTGCAAAAGTGGTTGGTATTATAGCTACCCGCAGAAAGGAGTCGAAACATGGCAACAGTAACCGTCATCTCCCCCGTTACCGGCAAGCCGGTGGAACACAAAAGAGTTGCTGCATACTGCCGTGTTTCGACGAACTCTGCAGATCAGCAGAATTCCTACAACACACAGGTCCGCTACTATACCCGATACATAAAATCGAGAACGGAATGGACTCTCGTGGATATCTTTGCAGATGAAGGACTCAGCGGAACTTCATCCGAAAAACGAGAAAGCTTTCAGCGGATGATCACCATGTGCGAGCTGAAACAAATCGATCTGATCCTTACGAAGTCGGTCTCCAGATTTGCCCGCAATGTCAAGGAAACACTGGAATATGTGCGGAAGCTCAAACTGCTCGGTATTGGTGTCGTCTTTGAAAAAGAAGGAATCAACACCCTTTCTATGGGCGATAAGATGTTGCTCAATACATTTGCGGCAATCGCACAGGAAGAATCGGTGTCCATCTCGCAAAACATTCGATTCTCCATTCAAAAGCGGATGCAAATGGGCGAATATGTGGACAGCAATGCTCCATACGGGTTCCGACTGATAGACAAAAAGCTGTGTGAGTATCCGCCGGAGTCGGAAATTGTCAAGGAATTATTTGAGCGCTATCTCGGAGGCATGTCAACCGATGAGCTTGCAACACTCCTGGTAGAGCGAAAAGTTCCCACAAAAACCGGAAAAGAAAAATGGCGGGCAAACAAAATCGCATTATCCTCTCCAATGAAAAATACATTGGCGACAGTCTGTATCAGAAAACATATCGGACTGCAACCGTCCCCTTCAAGCAAAAAAAGAATTACGGCAGCGAAGATCAGATATACGCAGAAGGTACCCATGAAGGATTTATCAACAGGGATACCTTTGACAAGGTTCAAACTCTCTTGAAAAAGCGCAAAATACAGCATTCCCGCATTACCGAACAAACCATATACCCCTTTACGCACCGCATTCAGTGTTCTGAGTGCGGTGCTTTCTATCGCAGAAGGATCATAGGCGGCAGTATTGCATGGGGCTGTGTTACACACATCAACGACAGAACAAAATGCGACTCCCACTACTATCGGGAAGATCGCATCATGGATGCTTTTATCGGAATCATCAACAGACTCCGGTTTGCCGAGGAAGGCATCATCGCCGAGAGTATTGAACTGACCGAAAAAGCCATCCTTCTGAAAAAGAGAAACAACCTGCAAGCTATGGAATCCTCGCAGAGCATGGCAGAACTGAACGCCAAACTGCTGATGCTTGAGCAACTCAAATCCAAAGGATACCTGGCACCGGAAGTGTTCGAGTCGCAATCCCGCGAGATCAACGGACAAATCAACGAAATCAAGACAAAACGAATACAAAGCCTCTCTTCTGCCTTGGATGTGGCTTTGGAAGAATTCAAAACACTGCAAGCAAGGCTGAATGAAATTGACGAGCCGCTGGACTCCTTCGATTCGAAGCTGTTCGAAGAAGTCATAAAAGGAATGACGGTCAACAACCGGGATGAGATGACATTCCGGCTCATCGGTGACCTTACATTCACAGTACGCCTGTAAGGAGAAACACCATGAAGAAAACGCGCTACATCCCATACGGATACACCATGCAAAACGGAACAACGGTCGTGGAACACTCGGAAGCCGAGGTCATCCGACGCATCTTTGAATCCTATATCAACGGGAACTCTCTCAAGGACATCGCCGATGAACTGACACGGCTCAAGGTTCCGTATACCGAAAAAACAAGCGTATGGGATAAAGCGCGGATCGCAAGAATCATTGAAAATGCGAAATACATCGGGGATCGGGAGTATGCTCCGATCATCGATGAAGAAATATATGAAAGCGCGGCACAATGCAAGATCGCGCGAAAAACGAATCAGATGCGGAGTGATTCCGAAGCCATCCGATTCCTGCGGGATCGGGTGAAGTGCGGTGAGTGCGGATACCCGATGACACGCACCCTGCAATCCTCCTGCAAGATCAAGGAGCGGTGGACATGCACCAACCCCGAATGCGGATGCCGGGTGCGGATCAGCGATTCGGTACTGATTGAAAAAATCACCATGCTGATCAACCGCATCATCGAGAACAGCGCGCTCCTGGAACCGAGAGAAGAACACAGAAAGAAGGACACACCGCCAAGCATTCAGCACATGACAGAGGACATCATGGCGGAAGCCGCCTCCCCCGCAGGAAGCGAGCAGCTGATCCTTGATCGCATTAGAGAGATCGCAAAAGAACGCTATCGGAACAGTAACATCGAAAAAGAATTGGCGTTGCGGATCGCAAAACGCCAAACAGAATACATGAAGGCACAGAATGACTTCAGCCGTGACTACTTTCAGAGCCTTATCAACTATGTGACAATCGGTAGTGACGGAACTGTCGGAGTCAGGACCAAAACCGACACCACCGTAAAGGAGGATAAACAAGATGGCTGATCGGATTACAGTCATACCAAAGAAAATCGTGACGGTCATTGAACCGCACAAGTCAACGCTGGTAGATCGTGAGAAATACCGACAGACCCGTGTCGCGGCATACTGCCGTGTATCAACCGATTCGGAAGAACAGCTGACCAGTTACAAAACACAGAAAAAAGTATATACCGACATGATAGCGGCGCGGAAGGATTGGAGTCTTGTTGACATCTACGCCGACGAAGGCATCTCGGGAACGCTGGCAGAAAAGCGTCCGAGATTCAAAAAGATGATCGAGGACTGCCTTGCCGGAAAAATCGACTATATCGTAACCAAATCGGTCTCCCGATTCGCACGAAATACCGTCGAATGCCTGGACTATGTGCGAATGCTCAAATCCCGCGGCATTGGCATCCTGTTCGAAGAACAGAACATCGACACGCTGAAAAGCGACTCGGAGCTGTATCTGGTCATCTATGCAGGCTTCGCCCAAGCCGAATCCGAAAGCATCAGTAAGAATATCACATAGAGCAAACGCAAGAACTTCGAGGAAGGAAAGGTCTCTCTCCAATACAAAAAGATGCTCGGATACCGCAAGGGTGAGGACGGCGAACCGGAAATTGTCCCCGAAGAAGCCAAACTGGTCGAACGGATCTTCGACCTCTACATTGCGGGAGAAAACCCGCTGTCCATCTCCGAAATGCTGCAAACCGAGAATCCAACCTTCGATGGAAAACATTTTACTTACGGCAAAGGCATGATCGAGGGAATCCTCTTCAATGTCAAATACTGCGGCGATGCTATCCTTCAGCAGAGCGTTACCGTTGATCCAATCATAAAAAAGTGGAAAAAGAATACGGGCGAGGCACTGATGTACTATGTACAGAACAGTCACCCTGCCATCGTAACGCGAGAGAAATTCAACAAGGCACAGGAGGAACGCGCACGAAGAAGAACCTTCGCCCCGAAATCTCAGAAAGCCGCAATCACGGCAACCGGAAAATACTCACGGTATGCGCTCTCGCAGGTGCTGATCTGCGCCGAATGCGGCAGCCCCTACAAGCGCGTCCACTGGAACATCCGAGGCAAGAAAAGCATCGTGTGGCGCTGTGTCAACCGCCTGGATCACGGCACACAATACTGCAAGGAATCGCCCACTCTTCGAGAAGACAAGCTCAAGGAAGCCGTCGTTCGTGCGATCCGACAATTCAACGAACAGGATGCCAATACCTACACAACGCTCATGAAAGCAACGATTGCCGAAGCCATCGGCTTCGACGGAAGCGATGACGAAAAAGAGCTTCTGGAACGACAGGTCAACGGGCTGAGTGATAAAATGATCGCCATCGTCAACGAGAGCATAGCAAGCGGTGAGGACATAGAATCAAGAGAAGGTGAAATCAAAGAAATAGCAGATGCCATCGAGGACCTCAAGCGCAGGATTCAGATCATCACCGAAAACAGCATGAAAAATGCGGAATACGCAGATCGGATTGCCGAGATCGAAAGAATCATTACAGAAAGAGCATCCCACAAAAATGAATACGATGATAGCATCGTCCGTCAGATGGTGGAATGCATCAAGGTGTACGCCGACAAGCACATTGAGGTCATCTTCGGCGGCGGGTATACCGTGGAAGAAACGGTGGAATAAGCAAAAAAGCAACTTGTACCGTTATGAGCGTCGATACAGGTTGTTTTTTTCATACACCCTATTGTAAAATCTATCGCAATAAAGCCAGTAGAAGTTGGTGGGAGTTGCTTGAAAAACATTTATAATAATTTTGCGAGAACAGGATGATTAATTCATAAATTTGTGGTATAATAGCAACACAATAGTTAACGGAAGTGAGCTTGACAATGAAACTATATAGGTATGTAAAAGCTTTGGAAATTGAAGAAAAAGTAGTCGATGGGAAAATCACAAGAAAAAGCATTGTAAACAAAAGACTAAAAAATTCTTTGCAAGAATCAAAAATATATTTTTCGCATCCTGCAAGTTTCAATGATCCACTTGAATGCACGATACCTATAACGATTGACAACTACGATATATATGCTGATAAATATCATGAGTACATAGAGAGCATATTAAGCGGAATAATAGGATGCCCGGAGGATGAAACCAGTCGAAACAAGCGCATATATGAAGCTATTGAATTTGGTATTCCCGTTGAAAATTGCTTAATAATTTGTTTTGCGAAAAGTGATAACAATCAATTGATGTGGTCGCATTATGCAGATCAGCATAAGGGGGTGTGCTTGTGTTATGAAGTCCCTAATGCAAAAGAAGAATGGGATGCACAAATAAAATGGAGTGACAGTATTGCTTTTGATATGAAGAATTTCAATATGGATTATTTCGGAGATTCCGTTGTTTAACAAAGTAAGCGCCCATCGCTCCATGTTGCAGATTCATCCCTGCCCATTGAAGAATGGACATTTGAGGATGATTATAAAATCGAAGATGCTGTTTTTGTGAAACCAGAATGTTGGCGTTATGAACAGGAATGGCGATTGGGAGTTTTTCTTCCCATAGGTGGAAAAGCAGCTTTTGCGGCTGGAATAAATACAAGTTCCTATCATGCAGTATTGCCAACAGAATGGCTAAAAGAAATCACATTTGGTCTAAGACTCGATAGAAAATATAGTGACGAAATAATTGAAATTGTAAATGGTAGCGGCTATAATGATGTAACATTTAGAAGAGCAAAAATGGTACACGGGGAATTTCGAATAATTAGTGAACCGTATTGATTAAACTCAAATGGGCATAGCAAACAAACGCACCATTGAAGCCCGACCACTCTAAGAGCAAATAGAAAAGGGGCTTCCTTGTTTTCCCTTTTATTTTTGCGTCTTTTAGAGATTTTACTTTATATATAGGATCTGAAATCTAAAGAATAAGAGTCGAAATGGTGCGTGTCCCCATTTTCGGCCCACCATAATACGGAGTTTTCAGACGCGCAAGTCGAGCAAATTACCCCCGAAAAAGTGTGATATCTTTTTTAGTTGGCAGAAAAATTCCTCTGTTTGGGGTTAAATCCGCGCAAAAATCTCTAAAAAAGCATCAAAAAATACCGAAACCCCTTATATCATAAGGATTTTCGGCTGATATCTTTTTCAGCGGCGCGATACAAAACAAAACATCACCCGGAAGAGTGCTGTTTTGTTTTCTCACATAGCTCGATCGAAGGCAAGAAATGACGCTGAAAGGGGAATCGGAATGCAAAGCGGCAGACAAACCGCGTGAATATATTCTTGACTTCTCACCGATAATGCGATACCATATTTGGCAACGATTTTACACGGAAGCTGCGAACTCTGCAAATTGAGGGCGAGATTTTTCTGCGTGAAAAACTTTATAATGACCGAGGGAGACAATACGTATGAAAATAGTTGAAGTCAATCAGGTAAATGATGACTTGCAGAGATGGTTGCTTTGTTCAGAGCTGAGCTGAATTCATATAAAGGAATCGCGTCAAAGCCGGATGTTAAGGCGGGACACAAAGAAATGGAAGAATATATTTCTTCAAAATTTCCGGCATTTGCGGCACTTATTGATGAAGAATACGCGGGATATATCGTCTGCCGCACGGAAGGGCAGACTGTGTGGGTGGAATCAATATTTGTGAAAGACGAATACCGCCGTCGCGGTGTTGCTACCGCTCTGTATTGCAAGGCGGAGGAGACTGCCGCTTTCTATGGAGAGGATACGGTTTACAATTATGTTCATCCGAACAATCATCGTATGATAGAGTTTTTGCGGAAACGAGGTTATACCGTATTGAATTTAATCGAAATTCGCAAGCCGTGGCAAAACGAAAAAACAACACAGAAAATTATAGTCGGCGAACACGAATTTGACTATTGAAAAAACGGCAGGTATCTTTTTTCCAGCCTGATATGACATCGCCGCACGAAGAGTACAAAGTTTTGCGGGCATATCGGATGACGTTTTTTCAAGCCGTAAAACGTTAAAGGAGGGCACAAGATGAAGAGGTTTGACCGAAATCAAAAAGTCGGATTGATAGCTTTGACGATATTCATCGTTTTTCTTATCGGATTCTCTGTATTGAGCAATCTCGTTCAGAACGAAATTATACCGGATTTCACACCAAGTCAACGAGTTCAGGGCATACTTGCTTTCTTTATGTTTCTACCTCTCCTTATAGCAGTGTTTTTTGCGGGCAGGTATTTCAAAAGCAAGGGCAGCAAAGTCGGTGTTGTGCTGACGTTTGTGGCAATCATACTTTTTGCTTTCGGAATTTTGCAGGTAATATTGTCGTTGCTTGGAGCATATGGGACTTGAACGCTTAATTGATTCATAAATTTAAGACAATAAAAACAGCACCCTTCCGGGTGCTGTTTTATTTCGCCCGAGACCGCACCCATGTGGACATCTTCATAAATTTGTGATATAATTTCATAAAAAGACCTATCCGAACTGACTTTGACGCACTATAAGGGCGTAATGATCATTGCAGCAACCGAGAAGGGAGAAAAAACTTGGACGGGAACAAAATCATTCCGTATATTGAACCGATATTCCGTTTCTGCTATAAGCGGTTATCAGATCGTTGTGACGCAGAGGATCTTGCGGGAGAGATTATTTGCTATATTCTTGACGGGATGAGCAAATATCGGGTTGAGTCGCTTGATGCCTGGGTCTGGCGTATCGCTCATAACAGATACGCCCGGTTCATTGACGCAAGAAATAAAGCTCCGACCGTATTGTCGTGCGATGAGCTCTTTGATATTGCGGATTATTCGGATGTTGACGAGGACAATACGCAGGAGCAATACGAAACTGTGTTCCGCTATCTGCACACATTATCTTCCGAGTATAAGAATATTTTTGTTGACTATTACATTGGCGAGATGTCTGTCAGAAGTCTTGCCCGAAAGTATTCTCTCCCCGAAACGACAATCAAATGGCGACTGAACGTCGGGCGCCGGAAAATCAGAGACAGGATAGGAGAAAACAAAATGGATAAGGTTTATCAGAGAATCAATTGGCATACAACCGGGTGCAACGGCAATATGGATTCCGACGCATATCTTCACACACAGATTGCCCGTGCTATCTGCCTTGCGGCTTATGAAAAGCCGCTGACGGTAGAGGAGATCAGTATCAGAACGGGCATACCGACGATGTATATTGAGGACGAGCTGCCCCGCTTGGAATACGGCGACGCGATATGCAAGGTCGGCAATAAGTATGCAACGGATTTCATTATCTTCCGCCTGAAAGACAGAGAACAGACCGAGAAAGCGCCCGTCTCGGCGGTCAATGTGCTTGCCGATAAATTTGAGGCGGTTCTGAAGGAAGCGGAGGACAAAATCGGCGCCGTCGGTTTTTACGGCAGCGATTTCGGCATAGGCAGGCTGGGATATATTGTCGTCCCGTATATGCTCAGAAGCAGGATCCGCGATGTGAAAAGCAATCGCTTGAAGCTTGAAAACGGTCCGTACCCTCCGAGAAAGGACGGCGGCTACGGTTGGTTTACCGTTGAAGAAACAGCAGACGAAACCGAAAACTGCGCCGAATATGATTCCGGCTGTAATGTTGCGATCAGCGAATCGCTGAGGATATATTATTATTGGATAGAAAAATATTTCGATTGCGGTGTTTATCATAACAACGGAATACACCTGATGCTTGATGCCGGCGCCGTGAAAAAAGCGAAAAACGGTCTGATACCGGAAGATGTTCTGTCTGACGATGATGCGGCACATCTTGCCAAAAACAATCTGATAACGGTCTCCGAAGGCAATTATCGTCTCAACATCCCGTATTTCACGGAGGAGCAGTTTGAGAAGTTCGTTTCTCTCTTTGATATGACGGATGAAAAGATAAACGATCTCCTTGCCGAATGGATCAAAGATGTCCGCAAGAGCTTTGAGAGCTTTGTGCCGAAGCATCTGCACGATCAGATCAATCAATGGATGAGCTGTTATCTGAATCAGATTATCGGATATGTTACAGACGAGCTGATCCGTCGCGGGGTTTTGTGCAAGCCTGACAATGAAAAGCCTTTGACAAACGGCGTGTTCTGCGTCAAAGGGAAGAGCATCAATCCTTAAATAAATTCAGCGCAGAGAGTGCCCGAAAGGGCGCTCTTTTGTTTTGCAGATATGAATTCGGGCGGAAGCGGCGGCGCGGGAGCGGCGAGATGCGCCGGACCCCTCCGGCAGACTTTTTATATTCTGAATGTTTGTATGCGCACAAAAGTGGTTAGAATTATGAATGTAATGCCGATCGCTTTTCTTTTTATGCCCGAAATGAGACTTGACAAACCGCAGGCACTTTGCTAAACTCTATAATAGGATTAGAGTTTTGGAGGGGAAATCTATGCAAAACGAACTGCTTTCGATCGGTAAAATGGCGGAGATGAATCATCTGACCGTTGCAACGCTGCGCCTTTATGACGAGCTGGGACTGCTGCACCCGCGCCGCAAGGATCCCGACAGCGGCTACCGCTACTATGACATTGCCCAGAATGCCAGACTGGATATGATAGCCTATATGAAGGAGCTTGGGATGAGTCTGGCGGAGATTGCCGATGTGCTGAAAAAGGAAGACATCACGCTGATCGAGACGATACTGATACGCAAGAACGAACAGATTCATAGCCAGATGCGGGAACTGAAAGCCCGCCACAACGCCGTTGAAAGGGCGATTGCCAGCGTTGAGCGGTACCGCAAATCTCCGGCGAAGGGAACCATCGCGCTCGAATATATAGACCGTCGCTATCTTTGGGGCTTGCCCTGCCGCGATAATTTCTATGAAACGGACATTTATGCCTATGAGCGGGAGCTGATGAGCCTTCGACAGGCGTTGATGGAGCGCGGATTTTCACATATTC
>OLHA01001320.1_pt1 | contig 13477 bp, 9 predicted proteins | sample 1605961 | NCBI WGS metagenome assembly OLHA01 (sample SAMN03283288) | human gut metagenome | biome: human-associated habitat; material: feces | host: Homo sapiens | place: Peru | collected 2012
TGCCTCGATTTGTTTATCGATAAATTCGTTAAAGTCCTTATTTCTTAAGTTGTCTTTAATTTCTTTTAATTCTTTTGCAAGTTCGTATATTGTAAAAGGTTTTTTCTTGTTAATAAATCTATAGGCAATCGCATGCATAAACTCTAAAGCTATAACTTCTTTTTCGGCAAAGGAAAGTTTTATATTTGTTCTATCGACTCCGTAAGCTCTAAAATATTGAAGAGAATAAGTAAGCTCCGCTCCAAATAAAATTATTATCCAAATTATATATAAAAGCAAAAGCAAAACGGGAATTTGAGCGAAAGCGCTTGCCGATGAAAACTCGGCTGGACTTATGCTCGTTAAAGTATTATCTTCGTTGCTTATCACTACAATATCGCCTATTTTAAAATTATATTTCATTAACTGCTCAAATACATTTGGCGAAAAATCAATAAAGTTAAGAATATTTGTAGAAATAATCTCTCTATCATAAGTTGGAGCGCTTAAACCGTTTCCAAGATTTTCAATTATTCTATAGCTTATTCTCTCTAAAGTAATATTTGAAATATTTTTATTAACGCTAGAGTTTATTTCTTTTACTATATATTCTATTTTATATTTATCGCTATCGAAAATTTGTTTATAATTTTTTACATTTAAATTTAATCTAAAATAAACGCTGAAAAGAGTTATTATAGTTATAGCTACCAAAACCGAAGATATAGCGGCGTTGGACCAATTTACTTTTGTTTGAGGAACTAAAACATAAGAAAATAAAACTAATAAAGACATAGCGATTATTGGAGTAACCCAAGATAATAATATTCTAATTATAGTCGGATAATTATACGAGCTAATATGCATATAAGTTATAAGCGAAAAAGATATTCCTATCATTATTGGAATTAAAAAAAGCAAAGCTATATAATTCGCAGCCACTCTAGGAATTGAAGTTTTTATTTTAACTCTCCATATTTTAACAAGCGATTGCTGTATATTATGCAAAATTAATCCCGTGCTTACCAAAGTAGAAATTACGCCGACTAATCCGAAACTTGCCAAATTTGTGTTATCGGCTATATTTAATATTTGCCTAACCATCGGCTCGTAAAAAGGAGCGTTTGTTTGCATCCAATCAAAAATCACGGTAAAAATATTTTGATATAAATTAAAAATTCTCAATATAAATAAACCTACTATTAAAGCGGGAATTAAAGACAAAGTTACAAGATAGGTTAATGAAGCCGCTCTTATTGTGCAATCGTCTTTAATAAAATCGGTTATCGCAAAAGTTATTACTCTAAATAAATTTATAAAAAATCTTTTTATGGGATTAAATATTGAAGCGTCAGTATAATATATATCTTCGCTAAAGAATTTTTTTAACTTTTGAAAATTTTTATTTATTTTTTGAATTCTATTCATATCGCATTACTCTTACTTGAAAAAAATATTATATAATGTATAATAAATAAACTTAAAGCGAGGGTGGTGGAATTGGCAGACACGCTAGACTTAGGATCTAGTGCCTAGGCATGAGGGTTCAACCCCCTCCCCTCGTAAATCTATTCGTTATATTTTTTATCTTCCACCTCTACCGAAAATTTACATTTATCGCATTCTTTTCTGTATCCATTTTCCGTCTTTATAATTTTTAAAGATTTTCTACTATGACAAAAAGAACAATCTTCACGATTTCTAAAAATCAAATACGATATAAAATTAAATGTCTTGCTTATAAAAGATACAAAAAAAAGTAAGCCAAACATTAAAATAAATACTATAATTACAATTATAAAAAATATAATAGCTAATAATTCCACGATTAATAATTCCAATAAAATAATATAATTCGTTATATTATAAACTATAATAAGAATTTTTGAAAGGTTTTATTTTGCTTTTAATTTATTATAAATGGCATTTAACTATATCGAAAAAATTAAATTATTGACATAAAAAAAATTATTTCTATAATTAACTTTAATATAAAAATATAAAGGATTGTTAATTAATGGAAATAGAAGAATTTTGCCGTAAATATACGGTTGATAGAAAAAATACTAATTCTGAAAAATGGGATACGGGAATTGAAAAAAGATTTAAAACCGAAGGACTTATTCCAATGTGGGTTGCCGATATGGAGTTTAAAGCGCCAGATGAAGTTATAGACGCTTTAAATAAAAGAATATCGCATGGAGTTTTTGGCTATACTCATTTATGGGAAAGTTATTTTGACGCGTTTTTTAATTGGCAGAAAACTAGATATAATATAGATTTAAAAAAAGAATGGATTTTATTTTCAAGCGGTTTAGTGACTGCGCTTTATTTAATCGTAAACGCTTTTACAAATAAAGACGACAGCATAATCGTTCTTACTCCCGTTTATTATCCATTTCATAACGCGGTTAAAGATAATGAAAGAAATTTAATAACTTGCGACTTAAAAAACGATAACGGAATTTTTACAATCGACTTTGAAAAATTGGAAAATGAAATAATTAAAAATAAAGTAAAATTAATTATATTTTGTAATCCGCATAATCCCGTTGGAAGAGTTTGGACAAATGAAGAAATAGAAAGAGTTCTTGAAATTTCTAAAAAGCATAATTTATATATAGTTTTTGACGAAATACATCAAGATATAAATATGGGAGTTCGTCATTTTATATCCGCTTTATCTATAAAAAATAAAAACGATTATATAGACAAACTTATTGTTTTAAATTCCGCTTCAAAAACTTTTAATTTAGCAAGTCTTTTAAACTCGCATGTTATAATACCGAACGAAGAGATAAGAAAAATATATAAAAAATTTGTTAGCAAAGTAAATAGAACGGAGTTTAATTTGCTCGGACTAATAGCGACAGAATCCGCTTATAAATACGGTTCAGATTGGCTTGACGGACTTTTGAAAACAATTAAACGAAATTACGAATATATAAGATGCGAATTTTTAAATAAAGTTCCCGAAATAATAATAAGTCCTTTGGAAGGCACTTATTTGCCATTTTTTGATTTAAGAAATATGGTAAGCAAAGATAGAGTAAAAGAGTTTATTCAAGATGATTGTAAAATAGCGATTGATTTTGGAGAATGGTTCGGAAAAAATTTTAAAGGTTTTATAAGAGTTAATATAGCTACAGATTTTAAATATATAGAATATTTTGTAGATAAAACTATTAAGCAATTAAAAAATAAAAGTTATAAATAAATTAAATATGGAATAGAAGAAGGCATTAAAAAAAATAGAAATAAAAAAAGGTGAAAAAATAAAGCAATCTCATATAGAAAAATCAATGAAAAAAATATAGATATAGAATTAATTAAAAAAATTACTCCATAAACAAAATAAAAAACCTCTAAAATCCTAAACAAACAAAAAACAAAAAGATTATAATTCTATAAATTTAAATCAAATTATAATAATTTCTAAAAATTAAATATTAATTACAATTTCAATAAATTTATTCTTTAATCTATTCTATTAATAAGATAATAAACTTTTTAAAAAAGTCAAATATTTTTTTATCATCCTTTCGATTTTATCCAATCGTTATTACCGAAATAATTTTTATTTGTCCTTGCAATTTTTACTAATCGTCATTGCGAGGCTTTAGCCGAAGCAATCCAAAAATAATAAAATCTCTATTCGCTGTATTGCTTTCAAATCCTCGTTTACAAATTGACGCCTTCATCAAATGAGAATTTTCATTATGCATATAGTAAAAATCCATTTTAAGTAAAATCTAAATAAAATAAATGCTTGTTTTTTATATTTTTTACTATATAATAATTATATTTATAAATTAATTGCTTTGACATAAGAGTTGAAAAAATGAGGGAATGCTTTTTTATATTTATATCGTTCATTCTATTTGGAACGAATTTATTTTCGCAAATAATGACCCCCGAAAAAGTTGTTAGTATGATTTCAAATAGATTTGCAACTATAGACAATTTTTACGCCGCTTTTGCCGAAAGAAATGGAAACAGAATTAATTACGGAAATATAATTTCAAAAAATCCAAATCTTTTTAAGTTGGAATATTCTGCAGGCACTAATGGACAACAAATTTATTGCGATGGCAAAACTTTATGGATAATATTTCCTAAAAAAAATATAGTGAGCGAACAGACATTAAATTACGGAGATACGGGAGCGATTTATACTAAAGCGGGAATTTCAAGATTAACTTCAAAATATAATGTAAATTTTTATAAAGAGAGGGAATTAAAACCTGTAAAAAGTTTTGATGGGAAGGAATTAAATATAGCGGGTTATGATAGTTCTTATTATACGGCTGAAGACAATAGACTCGCTTATCACATGCTTTTAACTCCAAAACAGGCAAGCGTTGACAGAACAGGATTTCCGATTATACATTTATGGGTTGATGGAGATGGAATGATTATAAGAATATTAGGAATATCGGCTATAAATACTCCCGTAGAATATTTATTTACTTCGATTAGATATAACTTGAAACTTGAAGATAAGATTTTTACTCCCGAAATACCCGAAGAGATGCAGGTTTTAAAAGACGGTTTAGTTCCGAATAATTAAGTAAAAATTGTTAAGCAGAAGGATTTTTATGGAAACTGTAGGTGAAATATTAAAAAATGCCCGTGAAAAGAAAGGACTTACTATAGAGTCGCTTGAAAAAAAGACTCGCATAGTATCAAGATATATAGAAGCTTTAGAAAATAACGAATTCGATAAATTGCCAGGCGAAATATATGTAAAAGGTTTTATTAAAACTATAAGCGATAAATTATTGTTGGATTCCGATAAAGTTTTAGAAAGATATAATTTGCAAATAAACGAAGATAGATTTGAAGAAGATTTATATAAATCCGACAAAAACGCAAAGCCAACAAAAAAAGAGAAAGAATCAAAAACAAAGAAAGAAAAAAAAATTGAAGAAAGCGCTATTTCTTCTTCAGAAGCTACAAATATAGAAATAAAAAAAGCTGCTATTTCAAATGTAAACGAAGAATTTAATAAAGTAAAACCAAAAATACGAAGCAATATAAGTAATGCAGAATCCGATTTACTTGCAACAACAAGAAGAGATTTAGACAGATTGAGAAGCAGAAGGAAAAGTTTTCCAATAGTTCCCGTTATAGTCGTTCTTGCAATATTGGTTATTTTGGCGGTTATAGTTGTATTTTTCATAGGAAGAAAAAATAATAACGATAACAGAAAAAACGAAGTTGAAATAGTTAGAAATATAGTTAATAATAGCTTATCTAGGCAGAATGTTAAATCGGGCGATATTATAAATTTTAAACCTCTTGGAATATCTGCAAATATTAAATTTAATTCTATAGGAAACGCTATACATTTAAATATTAACGGGCAGGATTTAACTTTATCGAAAGGAAGTCCTATAATATTAGATTTAAGCGGAAACGGAATTGACGATTTTAAGATTAGCGTTATAGAAATTTACGATAATTTAGCTACCGTTGAAATGGAAAAACTTGAAGAAAATCAAATGATAAACGCGGGCATTGTCTATAGCAATAATAATTTTAGTAATAATATTCAAAATACAACCGCTATAGCTTCTAATTTTCAAGTAATTGACGGCGATACTTATATAATGAGAAATGTTGAAAAAGAAGATATTAAAATTGAAATAACTGCAAAACAATTTGTTTATGTTAGATATTTTATAGATTCTGGCGCTCCAGCGACTCAAAATTTATTAAGCGGAAGAATCATAAATTTAACTGCAAGCGATGTTATAATGCTTACTATAGGAAATGCGGGAGAAGTTATAGTTAAAGTTAATGGAAATATTGTAAATGTCGGAGAAGCGGGCGAGACTGTAAATAAAACTATAAAATGGATTAGAGATATTGGCGATTCTACAAAATATAATTTAATTATGTCCGATACGAGATAGAATTTTTATTTGTATTTTATTTGAATTAAATTACAAAAGGAAAGCATATTGCATAATATATATTTACAAAATTTGGGATGCGAAAAAAATACAGTTGATGGCGAGCATATATTAGCCATAGTTAAAAATAAAGGATATAATATTATAGATAATCCCGAAGAAGCGGATATTATAATAATAAACACTTGCGCTTTTATTGAAGATTCTAAAAAAGAGTCGATTGATTCTATATTCGAGCATTCGATTTATAAAAAATATGGAAAATGCAAAAGACTTATAGTTTCAGGTTGCATGAGCGAAAGATATAAAGAAAATTTTTTAGAAATGTTCAAAGAAGTTGATTCTGCAATAGGAATTCATAATCTTAATAATATATTAAACGCTATAGAAAAAGACGGATTTTATAACGCTGAAGAAAATATTTCTTATAAAGAATATAACGAAAGAATAAATACGGGAAGTTTGCATAGCGCATATATAAGAATAAGCGATGGTTGCCATGCGAATTGTAGTTTTTGCGCAATTCCAAGCATAAGAGGAAAACATAGAAGTCGAAAAATTGAAGATATAGTTAAAGAAGTTAAAAATTACGCTCAAAATGGAGTTAAAGAGATTAATTTAATAGCTCAAGAAACAACTTATTATGGATACGATTTATATAAAAAATTGGCTTTACCCGATTTGCTTAAAAGTTTATCGGAAATAGAAGGAATTGAATGGATAAGAGTTTTATATCAAAATCCCGTAATTTTAACCGACAAAATAATAGAATCTTTTTTTAAAATTGATAAAGTTTTGCCTTATTTCGATATTCCTTTGCAACATGTCGATAAAAATATATTAAAAGATATGAATAGGGGAAACAGAGGATATAAATTTTATAGAAATATGATTGATAAAATTCGTAAGTTTGACGATAATGCCGTTATAAGAAGCTCTTTTATTGTAGGTTTTCCTGGCGAGACTTCAGAGAGTTTTAAGAAGCTTTTAAAATTTATTAAAAACGCTAAAATCGACAGAGTGGGAGTTTTCGCTTATTCGGAAGAGGACGGAACGGACGCTTTGCTTATAAATAAAACTAAAATTAGCAAACGAAAAAAATTATTTTTGAGAGAAAAATTAATGAAAACGGCGATTGAAGTTTCGGAAGAGAGATTATCAAGATTTATTGGAAAAACTATAGATGTTTTGATTGAAAAAAAAGAAGACGATAAATTTATAGGAAGAAGCATTTATGACGCGCCAGAAGTTGACGGATATGTTGAAGTTTATAACGGAAATGATAATATAAAAGCGGGAGATATTATTAAAGTCGATATAAAACATAATACCGAATACGATTTAATAGGCGATTATATTAATTGATTTTAGTTTTAAGAATATGGGAGTAAATTAAATAAAATGAAGAAAAAGATAAACGATAACGAATATTCGAGCAGAGAAGACGCTTTTAGAGTTTATTTCGATACAGTTACAAAAATAGTCTATACTTTAAATCTTATATCCGATAAAAACGATATGACAAGAAGATTATCAAATAATATAGATAGAACTTTAGGCTATGAAGAAGAGATGATTTCAAATAATGAAAAAACTATAAATAATAATAATAACGAAGTCGGATTATTAATTAATTCTTTGAAAGTAGATTTAAAAAAAATAGATTCTTTTAAGAAATATAATTTTAATATAGAGAGATTTATTGAAGAGATTGATTTAAATACTGACGAAAGATTTATATTATATTGCCTAATAGTTTATACGATTTACGGAGATTCTATGTCGGCAATTTCGGTTAGAAGAATTTTAGAACTTATAAGCATCGACTCCGACATTTATATAAATAAATATAATTATTTTGAAAATGACGGAAAATTAATGTCTTCGGGAATATTGACTCTATCGCATGAACCTTATCCGAGTATAGGTTTGCTTGAAGTAACAAATACTTTAGTGACTTTTATTAATTCTAAAATAGTTTTTGCATTTTTAGAAAAAGATAAATACGATATTATATCTGAAATTATTAACGCGGAAAATATAAATAATTCTGTAATCATAGATATTAAAACGGGAGCGAGAAAAAAAGCGACAAAAGAATTCAATATTTTAACGCCAAAAGAAATTGTAAGCGAATTAAATAAAACTGTAATAGGGCAGGACGAAGCTAAAAAAGCCTTATCCGTTCATGCATATTTGCATTGTTTGAGAATAAACGGAAATAAAGATATTCCTTTTCGTTCAAATATTCTTATGATTGGTCCAACGGGAGTCGGCAAAACCTATTTAGTAAAAACTTTAGCCGATATATTAGGACTTCCATTTTCAAGAGCGGATGTAACGACTTTAACAGAAACGGGATATGTCGGAGACGATGTGGAAGTAGTGCTTTATAATTTATACAGAAAAGCTAACGGAGATTTAGAAAAAGCTCAATACGGAATAGTATTTTTGGACGAAGTGGATAAAATAGCTAAAGCAGAACCTCATCAATCGACTACGGGAAATCCTTCTGATAAAGCCGTTCAAGAAGCTTTGCTTTCTATGATGAACGGAGAGGATATAAGAGTTCCAGAATTTGGCGACAGAAGAATGATGCATTCAAGCGATGGAATATTAATGAATACGAAAAATATATTATTTATATTCGGCGGAGCTTTTGTCGGTTTGGACGATATAATTAAAATGAGATTAAAAGGCGAAAGCGGACTTGGTTTTGGTTCTAACGCTATTTTAAATAAAAATAAATTACAAAAAGATAAAATATTAAGTCAAGTCGATGTTAAAGATGTAGAAAAATACGGTATGATTCCAGAATTTATTGGAAGAATACCTATAATTGTAACTCTTAACGAACTTACAAAAGATAATTTGAAAGATATTTTAATTAAAACTTCAGAATCACCGATTAAAAAATATGTAGATTTCTTTAATAGCATAGGAAAAAAATTAATATTAACCGATGACGCTATAAATTATATAGTCGATAGAGCTTCGGGAATGGATATGGGAGCGAGAGCATTAAAAAGCATAGTCGAAACGGCAATGGTTAATATATTATTTAATTTGGACGGAATAAAAGGAAATTCTCTAACTTTAACGAGAGACGATATTGAAGAAGTATTTAATAAAAAAGAAACTGTAATTTCAAATAAAGAAGATATATTAAAAAAATCTAATATTAATATTGCGAAAAAAGACGATAAAAACTATATGGCTTGATTTTACTTTATATATATTTTTTTGTTATATATAATATAAATAACGAAAGTAAAACAAGATAGAAAATAAAGTTATAAATTTAAAATTGGAGTTTGCAGAAGATGGAAATAAAAGAAAAAGAATCGCTCAAAGATTATGAGTTAATAGAAGAATATAAAAAAGGCAATAACGAAGCTTTAGATATATTATTAACGAGATATAAAAATTATATTTTTAATATATCTTACCGCTTTATGCATAATTATGAAGACGCTATGGATTTAACGCAGGATGTTTTAATTCGCGTTTATAAAGCAATAGGAAGATATGAAGAGCGAAATTATTTTAAGGGTTGGCTATACAGAATAATAAGCAATACGGCTATAAATATGTATACAAAAGCCTATAGAAGAGAATCGCCTTATCTTGAAAAATTGGATATTGTTGACGATAAAAGATATAACACGGAAAAAGAATATGAAAGAGTTTATTTGCAGGGAAAAATTTATAGCGCTTCTATGAAATTAAAAGGAAAGCAAAGGGATGTGTTTATATTGAGATATTATGAAAATTATTCGTATAAGGAAATTGCAAATATACTTAATATTTCAAGCGATTCGGCTAAAAGCAATTATTCTTATGCGCTTAAAAAAATGAAATCTTTATTAGAAAAAGAAAGGACTCTTTTATGAAACTATATGAGATTATGAAATTTAAAAACAGAATTGAAAAAAGAAAATCTTATTTTGAGTTGCCAACTTTACCCGATAGAGAATGGCAGCACCTTTTAAGCATAGCTAGAATTGAAAAAACTAACGATATTAAAGATTATAATATTGCAGATAAATTATATTCTTTTATGTGTTCTAAAAAACTTTCATTTGTTTTATCTATAGCCATAATTGTGGCTTTAATGTTTTCTCTGTTGTTTTCAAATGCCGTAAATGAAAATAATAATACGGCTTCAAATAATAGAGTAAATGCTCCTATAGTTAATATTTCTAATAATAGTTTTATTTGATTTATAAATATGTAATTATCAGTTTTTAAATATTTGTATATTAAATTTCTTATTAAAACCGATAATTATAATAAATTTATATTTTCTTACTTGAATAAATAATATATTAAATATATAATAGATTAAGTTATAAATTAGGATAACAATTATGTGGCAATTTCATTTAACCAGAAGAGCTAAAGTAGTTATAGATTTTTACTCTCAAGAAGAAGCGAAAAGATTAAATCATGACCAAGTGACTCCCGAGCATGTTTTATTGGGTTTGCTTCGAGAACCCGAATCTATAGCCATAAAATCTTTAAGAAATTTAAAAGTAGATTTGGATAAACTTAAAATAGAATTGGAAACTTCAATGGCTAAATCTTCTTCAAATACTAAATTATTTGGACAAATTCCAACCTCTCCAAGAGTTCAAAGATTAATAGCTTTTTCTGCGGAAGAAGCGAAGGCATTCGGACATAATTATATCGGAACGGAACATTTGCTTTTAGGATTATTGAGAGAAGAAAATGGAGTAGCTTATAATGTTCTTACAAGTTTAGGAATAGAATTAAATTCTTTAAAACAGGAAATAATGAAAGTAATCGGAGTAGGAGTAGCTGCCACAAATTCAAACGAACAAGCGCATCAGGATGAAGTTGTAAGAAAAGTAAAAACTCCAACTTTAGACCAATTTGCAAGAGATTTGACAAAACTTGCAAGAGAAAAAGCGTTAGATAAAGTTATAGGAAGAGAAAACGAAGTAATGCGAGTCGTTCAAATTTTATCAAGAAGAAAAAAAAATAATCCAATACTTTTGGGCGAGCCTGGAGTCGGCAAAACTGCTATAGTCGAAGGATTAGCCGAAAAAATTGTGGCAACCGATGTTCCCGATATTCTTCTTAAAAAGAGAGTTTTGACTTTAGATTTGTCTTCCGTAGTCGCTGGGACAAAATATAGAGGAGAATTTGAAGAGAGAATAAAAAATATAGTTATGGAGATAAAAAAAGCCAATAATATAATAATATTTATAGACGAACTTCATACTATAATCGGAGCTGGCGGAGCGGAAGGCGCTCTTGATGCCGCCAATATGTTAAAACCCGCTCTTTCAAGAGGCGAGATTCAATGTATTGGAGCTACTACAATTAACGAATATAAAAAATATATAGAAAAAGACGGCGCTTTGGTTAGAAGATTTCAGCCTGTTAATGTGGAAGAGCCTAATATTGAAGACGCTATTGAAATATTAAATGGAATTAAACCGCAATATGAAGAACATCATAATGTAAAATATACTAACGAAGCAATAAACGCGGCGGTAGTTTTAAGCAAAAGATATATAACCGAAAGATATTTACCCGATAAAGCTATAGATTTGATTGACGAAGCGGGCTCAAGAGCGAGATTAATTAATATGACAAGACCTCTTGAATTAAAAGACATTGAAGAAGAAATAAAAAAGCTTGACGAAGAAAAACAGAAATTTGCAGAAAGCCAAAATTTTGAAGAAGCGGCTCGTTTAAGAGACGAAGTTCGTTCTTTGCAAGATAAACTTTCAGAAAAACAAGAAAAATGGAGAAGCGAAAGAGATAAAATTCAAACATTAATCGAAGAAGACGATATAAGAAATGTAATATCCGAAATAACAAATATTCCCGTAAAAAGATTATTAAATTCCGAAAGCAAAAGATTAATAGGCATGGAAGAAGAATTGCATAAAAAAGTAGTAGGGCAGGAAGAAGCGATTTCTTCAATTTCTAAAGCGATAAGAAGAAGTAGAGCGGGATTAAAATCTTCAAAAAGACCTTTGGGAAGTTTTATATTTTTAGGACCTACGGGAGTCGGTAAAACCGCTTTGGCAAAAGTTTTGTCGGAATTTATGTTTGGAAATAGCGAGGCTTTAATAAGAATAGATATGAGCGAGTTTATGGAAAAATTCGCCGTTAGCAGACTTATAGGGGCGCCTCCAGGATATATAGGTTATGAAGAAGGCGGCGGACTTACCGAAAAAGTGAGAAGAAAACCTTATTCTTTAATATTGTTTGACGAAATAGAAAAAGCTCATCCCGATGTGACGAATATACTTTTGCAAGTTTTGGAAGAAGGACAACTTACCGATAATTTTGGCAGAAAGGTTGATTTTTCAAATACTATAATTATAATAACGAGCAATCTTGGAGCGAGAGACATTGTTAAAGGAAGTTCTTTAGGATTTAACGCCATAGGAAGCGAAAAAGACGCTAATGATATAAAGAATTTTGCTTTAGAAGAATTGAAACAGAATTTTAATCCTGAGTTCTTAAACAGAATAGACGATATTATAGTTTTTCATACTCTTACTAAAGAAGATTTGAAAGAGATTATAGATATAATGCTTAAAGAATTAAACGAATCGATTAAAGAAAGAAATATAATAATTAATTTAACTGACGAAGCTAAACTTTACATAATCGATAAAGGCTTTGATAAAAAATACGGAGCGAGAAGTTTAAGAAGAGCTATACAGAAAGAGATTGAAGATTATATAAGCGGTGAGATTTTATTCGGGCATATAGATGACGGAGATATTATTAATGTCGATAGTCATGGAAATTCTTTAATGTTTTCTTATATTAAGCGCTCTAAAGCGGAAGATAAAGAATTATCGAAAAGTTGATTATTTAGTAAATTAATTTAAGCGGATAAAAGTGAATAATAATTTATTAACTTGTATGAAATTCTTTAGGGCTATAAAGAATTTATATCCAATGAAAAATTGATTGACGCTTATAAACATAGAGAGACTTTAATAAACCAGTGAAAAATAGAGCGCTATCCGTCCACAACAAACAAATAACATAAAAAATTATAAAATTTTACTTGACTTTTTGAATTATTTATTATATTTTATAATAAATAACTAATTAAAATTTCTATAAGATAAAATACAACTTTAAAAAGGATTTTATTATGAAAAAGATTATAATATTATTTTTTATTATCTTTATTTTGTTAATTTCTTGCAATAAAGAAAATTCTGATTTAAAAAATAATTTAAATGAAATTACTATTTCTGTCGGACCAGAACCTCAAAGTATAGACCCGACTATAAACTCGGCAATAGATGCTATGATATATACTACGCATTTATTTGAAAACCTAACAATTAAAGACGAAAACGGCAATATAATACCAGGGACGGCTGAAAGTTGGATTTCTTCTAATAATAATACAATATATATTTTTAATATAAGAAGCAATGCGAAATGGACGGATGGAGTTCCCGTTAGGGCTAATGATTTTGTATATGCATGGAAAAGAATAGTGGACCCAAAATCAGGTTCTTCATATTCTATATATTTAGATGTTATAAAAAACGCTCATGATATTATACTTG
>OLHA01001321.1_pt1 | contig 13469 bp, 14 predicted proteins | sample 1605961 | NCBI WGS metagenome assembly OLHA01 (sample SAMN03283288) | human gut metagenome | biome: human-associated habitat; material: feces | host: Homo sapiens | place: Peru | collected 2012
GTCAAGACGAAAAGGGCGAAAAGTGCCGAAAAGGGGCACTGACGGGCGACATGGGGTCGAATCCCGTCAGCCTAACAAAATAAAGGAGCTGAAGAAAATGATCTGCAACGTTTATCAAAACGAAAAGCTTTCATCCCTCGGATTCGGGACAATGCGCCTTCCGTGCATTAACGGCTGCGACACGCAGCCCGATCAGGCGGCGGTGAACGCGATGGTGGATGAGGCGATAAAAAACGGAGTCAATTATTTTGACACCGCGTGGGGTTATCACGGCGGGCAGAGTGAAATCGTTCTCGGCAACGCCCTATCCCGCCATGACAGAAAGAGCTATCATCTTGCCGACAAATTCCCCGGCTACGACCTTGCCAATATGACAAAGGTCAAAGAAATATTCAGCGAGCAGCTCAAAAAATGTCAAACGGATTACTTTGATTTTTACCTGTTCCACAATGTGTGCGAAAAGAACATCGACGCATATCTGAATCCCGAATACGGCATCTTCGACTTTTTGATGCAGATGAAAAGAGAGGGTAAAATAAAACACCTCGGCTTCTCGATACACGGCGATGAAAACGTGCTCAAACGCTTTCTGCGAGCATACGGCGAAAACATGGAGTTTTGTCAGATACAGCTGAATTTCATAGACTACGGATTTCAGAAAGCAAAATCAAAAATCGAAATTCTCGGCGAACACAACATTCCCGTTTGGGTAATGGAGCCTTTGCGCGGCGGCAGGCTTGCGTCTCTCCCCGAAAAATATGAAAAAATGCTCAGGGAAAAACGTCCCGACGAAACCGTTCCCGCGTGGAGCTTCAGGTTTTTGCAGAGCATTAAGCCGGTTACGGTCGTGCTGTCGGGCATGAGCAGCATGCAGCAGCTCAAAGACAACATTGCCACAATGAGCACCTTTGCTCCTCTGAACGCCGATGAACTGGCTGTCCTCGACACGATTGCAAATGAAATGATCTCAATAAAGTCACTCCCCTGCACCGGCTGCCGCTACTGCACATCTCATTGTCCGCAGGAACTTGACATCCCGCTGCTGATTTCAATGTATAACGAGCATTCGTTCACCGGCGGAGGCTTTATTGCGCCGTTCCGCCTTTCCGCTCTGCCCGACGACAAAAAACCGTCGGCATGTATCGGATGCAGAAGCTGCGAGGCGGTTTGTCCGCAGGGCATAAAGATCTCGGAAATGATGTCCGATTTTGCGTCAATGCTTAAATAAATGCGTCCGTTCCGGCAGCAGCCGAAAAAACCGTATTTTTTTGTTTCTTTCGATAATTTCGGTGCTTGCGAACATCCTTATAATAAGGTATTATTAAAGTACAATAAATGAGAGAAGGCTTAAAAATGATAAACTTTACTTACAGAATACTCGCGGGCATTGTAACATTCTTTATGATGCTCTACGGCACGTTCGGCGGCATGAGCCGCTTTGACACGGTATCTAAATTCCGCAACACGGTCAATTCGATTTCCTTGTACGAAAACAACATCGACACCGCAGCGCCGCAGACCGATGTTTACAATATCATAAAAGACCATCTCACCTCTGCCCCTGCAGAGGGAAAAACAGTCAAAAAGGCAATCGTGCTCGGCTACGACGGCTGCCGTGCCGACACCCTTTCGCTGTGCGGCGAAAACGGAGCGATAAAATATCTGCTCTCAACCGGAGGCACGGCAAAGATAGCCTACTGCGGCGGCGTCAACTATCCCGCATTCAACAAACAGGCAACCTCCACGGCTCCCGGATGGGCATCGATTCTTACGGGACAATGGGCGGATGTCCACGGTGTGACCGATAACGGCATCAAAAAATCAAACGATCACCTCACTTTGCTTACAACACTTGTCGAGGACGGCACGATCGATTCCTCCGCATTTTATGTATCATGGAACGGTCATCTTAACACCGACAACGGCACTTACGCTCTCGAAAACGAGTATTGCGCGGAAAAAGGACTTAACGTGACCTTCTCCGACGCGGAAGACGACGACGGAACCTTTGCAAACACCTGTGCGGACATTGCAAGACCCGATTGCTCGGATTTTATTTTCACGATATTTGAGTATACCGACCATGCGGGACATGACACCGGCTTCGGTCTTGCGAACCCGGATTACACGAAAGCGTTTGCCGACGAAGAAGCACAGGCAAAAGCGATCATTGACGCAATTGAGGCAAGACCCGAATACGGCACCGAGGATTGGCTCATTATTATAACCACGGATCACGGCGGTATAAACAAAGGTCACGGTTTTATCACGATTCAGGAAAGAATGACATTTATCGCAGTAAGATAAGCTGCATTCCGTTATTTGCGCAGAAAAAAGCGACGCTCCGAAAAGAACGCCGCTTTTTTGCTTTTTATGTTCATGTCCGTTTTTTCCGGACACGGCTCTGCTTTTTATATTCATGTCCGTTTTTTTTCGGATACGGCTCTGCACCCGATACAGAAAAAGCCTTTGTCTACTTCCAACCGTCGGAAAACTCTTTATTCAGCTCGATATAGCTGTCGACAAGGCTCACCGCAAGCGTATAAGATTCAATGAGCGGGTGAAGCATCAGCGCCGACACTGCCATGTCACGATTCTTTAAAAGAATCGCCTTTGCGGCATTGCGTTCATATAGTTTCATTCGTCTGATAAGCTCGCGTGTATCTTCATCGTCAACAGTGAAGCGGTGCGGAAAAACGCCGTTCGCCGTGACGTCGCACGTCGCCTCGATTATATCGGAGTCCTCCAAAAAACTCAACGCTCCGTTGTTAGGTACGCACATTATCATTTTTCCGGGCTTGCCGCTTGAGACGATGCGCATATATTTCAGAGCAACGCCGGCATAGCCGCCGGCATCTATCGAGAACGGATTGAAATGCCACTCCGTACCTCTCCGAATACCCGTTTCGCTCGCCATATACGAATTTTCGCGCATGCCGTAGTATTTATCGAATATTTTCAGGCAGCCGTTAAAATCGTTGACAATATCCCTTTCTGCAAGCTCCGCCGTCATCGCCTTATTCAAACGTTCAATCTGTTCGCCTCGCGTTTCCGATGCGCCGTTTATGTTTTCCAAAGCGCGCTCACGGCTGTAATAGTAGTACAAATATTCGTTCGGAATAAGCTGTTTTCTACGCAAATACGCCTTGTCGAAATAGCGCATATCCGTTCGCTCATATGCAACGTCGGATTCTATCAGACGCGGCAGAACATTTTTACCGTTGACCGTTACGGACTCAAAGAACGAAAGGTGATTAAGCCCGAACGCCTCACCGGAAACACTTTCGGACGGAACACTCAAAAGCTCCGCAAACGAACCGAGCATGCTCGTCGGCGCGTCGCATATCCCGAATGTATTGTCGTGCCCGGCATCGCGCATTGCCTGCGAGACAAGCCCCGCAGGATTTGTAAAGTTAAAAATTTTCACATCGGGCTTTGCGTATTTTTTCACATAGGCACAGTAGTCAAGCAACACGGGAATACTTCGCATGGCGAAGCTGAACCCCGCTGCGCCGGTCGTTTCCTGCCCTATCACGCCTGCGGCAAGCGCAATTCGCTCATCTCTGACGCGCATGCCGTCGCCGCCTGCACGTACCGTTGTTATAATATAATCGGCACCGATAAACGCCTCCACAACATTTGTCGTGCATGAAAATTTCAGTTTAGGACATAAAAGCTTCACAATCTTCGCCGCCATACCCCCGTAAATACGAAGCTTTTCCGTGTCGATATCCATAAAAACAAGCTTGTCTATATCAAGCTCCTCCGCAGCCTGCGCGATGCTTTTCGCAAGAAACATCGAGCGCACTCCTCCGCCGCCTATTACCGTCAGCTTCACTTTTTCTCCTCCCGCTTTCATTTGTATTTTTTATATAATAAGTATAGCAAATTATATACCGTCTTTGCAACACAAAAAAAAGAAATCTCCGCGCTGTGAAAGAAAAGCACATGTCAAAGTCGGAAAGGTAAAAATACGCGCGGCAATATCCATGTTTTTTTGCATTTATACAATCAATATACATTTTTTGTTTTACCGTCCGTTGGTACTATCGGTATGTGTTTTTCGTCTTTTTTCACATGTATTCCTATGAAATATGTCGGTTACGCCATATTCAAAACGGTATTTTCGTCAATTTGCACATTATAACATTGCAAAACGCAGCGTCATTGTCAAAAACTCCGAAATGAAAAAATATTCAAAAAACACTTGATTTTATGCATTCAAGGGTATATAATGCACTCAACAAACAAAACACGAAAGGAAAAACACACAATGAAAAAAGCACTTAAAGTTATTTCGGTAATACTCGCACTTGCAATGGTTGCCTGCTGTTTCGCTTCCTGCGGTTCAAAAGAAAAGGATCCGAACACCACCGCAGCCACAGGTTCGTCCGACACAACAAAAACGGAGACAAAAGATGTTGTAAAGCTCGTCAAGATCTCCCTCACCGATGAGGAATACGGCTTCGCAGTCGGCAAGAACGATGCAGAGCTTCTTAAATCTCTCAATGAGTACATCGCGGCTATAAAAGCAGACGGTACACTTAACACCATCATGGCAAAGTATTTCGAAGGCGGTACACCTACCGGCATTGTTTCCGCTGAACTTGACAAGAGCAAAGATCAGCTCGTTGTTTCCACAAACGCTGAATTTGCTCCCTTTGAATACAAAGACGGCGACACCTTCTACGGCGTTGATCTTGAGATTGTTGACGGTTTCGCAAAGAAACTCGGCAAGGAGCTTGTTATCAAAGACATTGACTTCAACTCCGTTCTTAACGAAGTAGAATCCGGCAATGCGGATATGTCCGCTTCGGGTCTTACGGTTAACGAGGAGAGACTCAAGCAGGTCAATTTCTCCGAAACATATTACACCGCTTCACAGTATGTCATCGCTCCCGCTGCGGATACGAAGTTTGACGCATGCACCACACGCGAGGATGTCGAAAAGGTTCTCAACAGCTTCGACAGCAGCGTGGCTATCGGTTTCCAGAGTGGCACAACCGCACAGTTTTATGTCGAGGGCGACGAAGACTGGGGTTTCCCCGGACTCAAGGTTCAGGCAAAGGGTTATGACTCCGGCGCGCTTGCGGTTCAGGACATGATCAACGGCAACATTCAGTATGTTATCATCGACGAGGCTCCCGCAACGGTTATCGTTGACAACTACAACGCGAAATAATCGGCAGTAAAAACAAGCATCATGGGCTGCCGCATTCAAGGATGAATGCGGCAACCCAATCTTTATATAGGAACTGCCCGAAAGGAATCGGATATGAATATTGACTGGTCAGTAAAATTCCAAGGCTTCTGGATGAGGTTTTGGGGAAAGGGCGGCTATAAAGATGTTGTCATCGGACTTAAAAACACCGGCATGATTGCTGTCGGCGGTCTGATTATAGGCATAATTATAGGAACGCTCATAGCAATAATAAAGGTTATCCCGAAAACAAATAAGCTCTTGTCCTTCCTCGACAAACTTGCAACTCTTTACGTCGGATTTTTCAGAGGAACACCTATGGTCGTTCAGCTTCTGCTCGGCTATTATGTTCTTCTGCCGATGCTCAACATCAACATGGATTCACTGTTTGCGGCTCTGATAATTTTCGGTCTCAATTCCGGCGCTTATGTCTCCGAAATCATGCGTTCGGGTATTCTCTCCGTCGATCCCGGTCAGATGGAAGCGGGACGTGCTCTCGGTATGGGCTACGGCACAACAATGATGAGAATAATAGTTCCGCAGGCGGTCAAGAATATTCTTCCGACCATCGGCAACGAGTTTATCTCTCTTATCAAGGAAACCTCTGTTGTTTCGTTTGTAGGCGCGGTCGATCTCTATAAGGCATTCCGTTCAATAGCTACAGCAAACTACGAATATATGGTTCCGTTCCTCGCAATGGCAATTATTTATATAGTGGTCGTTCTCATTATTACAATGCTTGTAAAAATTATGGAAAAGAGGCTCAGGGCAAGTGATAAGCGTTAAAAATATTTTCAAAAATTTCGGCGACTTGCAGGTGCTCAAAGGAGTCTCCTGCGAAATCGAAAAGGGCGAGAAAATTGTTATCATCGGACCGTCCGGCAGCGGCAAGAGCACATTCCTGCGCTGCATGAACCTGCTTGAAAACCCCACATACGGCGAAGTATGGGTAGATAATGACCTTGTGACGCCCGTTGACCCGTATCTTCACTTCGACGTCATTGAGGCATCGAACACATTTAAGAAAATGTACGCCGAGAAAAAGGCATCGGGTGCGGCAAAATCGGACGGGGATCTGAAGCACGATATTATAATGGAGATAAAAGAAAAAGATCTCCTCAAAAAACATGAGGGCAAAGAATATAATGCCCTTGTAAAAAAAATATACAATGACAATCAGCTTGACATTAACCTTGCCCGTCAGCGTATCGGAATGGTTTTTCAGCAATTCAATCTATTTAACAATTTAACCATTCTTGACAACATTACCCTTGCGCCGATGAAGCTTAAAAAGATGTCAAAATCGGATGCCGAAGAAAAAGCGTTCAAGCTGCTTGACAGAATAGGTCTTCGCGATAAAGCGGACAGTTACCCGCAACAGCTTTCGGGCGGTCAGAAGCAGCGTATCGCTATAGTCCGCGCTCTCGCGATGGATCCCGAAATCATGCTGTTCGACGAGCCTACCTCCGCGCTCGACCCCGAAATGGTCGGAGAGGTTCTCGACGTTATGAAAGAGCTTGCGGACAGCGGCATGACAATGGTGGTCGTGACGCACGAAATGGGCTTTGCGCGTGAAGTCGCAACGAGAGTCCTGTTTATGGATGAGGGTAAAATTCTCGAAGAAGCGCCTCCGAATGAGTTTTTCTCGAACCCGAAATCGCAGAGAACAAAAGACTTCCTGTCAAAAGTTCTGTAAAAAAAGCGTTTTCCTGCGAAATTGAATATAATAAAACGGCTGTGGACGTTCAGGACGGCACAGTCGTTTTTTTTGCAGATAAACACTTTCATCAGAAAGAACACAAAGAAACCCGTTCGGCAGAGAAAGACAAATCAAACTGTTTTACTTTGCTGCGTAAAGGGCAATCCCATTCGCACATCGGCTCTGAAAACACCGTCGCGGCACTCGAATGTGACCGCTCCGTCGTACTTTTTCGCCGTACGTTCGACGTTTTTTATACCGAACCCGTGAGATCGTTTATCGGCTTTCGCCGTAGCTTTTACTGAGGATGCATTTACATCGTCACGGACGGGATTTTCAACGGACAAAAGCAGCTCGCTGCCGCGGCGGACGGATGTAACGTCAATGCGCGTTCCGCTGTCAAATGTGCGGCAGTATTCGACTGCATTGTCGACAAGATTCGACAGCACGGTGCAGAGATCCTCGTTGGCAATGCCGTTTTCGGGAATAGAACCGTCGAAATCGAGCACGATACCGTATTGCGCCGCTTCTTTCCTCTTACTACTTAAAATTGTGTCAGCAACAAAATTCCCGGTGGAACGCTCCGAAACGATACTGTCTGCCGTCTTTGTTACGTCGGAAAGGTATCTCTCCGCTTCATCGATGCGGCCGCTGTCAAGAAGCGCACGAACTACCGCCATGTGATTTTTGTAATCATGACGGAAACGCCGCATTTCATCGTCGTTTTTTACAAGCCCTTCGGCGTATTCCTTCTGCTCTGCCATTTTGAGAAGAATGTCTTTCTGTCTTGCGGACACGGCATGTATTCTCCATGCGAGATAGGCAATGCTGCCAAACAGCAGAAGCGAAGCCAAAGCATACACGACCCTGTAGAAACCGCTCCGTTCGCCGAACTCCCTGTAGTAGCAGGTAAATTCAAAAACTATTACGGCAACATAAAAAAACGGTGATATCTCGTCCGTAAAAAATTCAAACGTTTTTATGTTATGCCGCCTTCGCAGGATAGCGATCAACACTGTTTCTGCGATCTGAATTACCGAGTAAAATACCAACTCAGCCGAAAAAGATTCACCGATATAAACGCTGACGAGTGAAAACAGCATATCGGACATGCCGGAGGTAACAATAACGGTTAGCACCGCGTCTTTAAAACGCACACCGGGGAACAAGGCAAAACACGAAGCGATAACAAGCAGCATCGACACAAAATCAAGCGCGGATTCAACATCCGCACCTGTTCTCCGTGCGACAAAAAAGCCCGCCGCCGCCTCGCAGGCAAATACAGCCGTACAGAGCAGGCACATCGCTTTTTGCCTTGCCCGCTTTTCGGTTCCGAAAGAGTACAGCACTGCCGCAGCGACGGCTACCGACGTAATATCCTTAAAAAAATACAAAAACGTCCGGAAAATACTCATAGGTTTTTCTCCGATGTCAATAGCCCTTGCGAAGCCATTCGTTCATTCTTTGATTAAACTCCCGGCGGACACGTCGGCTGACAAGTATCTCGTCGCCGTTTTTCATAACAGCCGTATTGTGCACGACCTTGTCTATATAAGCAAAATTTACCAGATAACTGCGATGTATGCGCATAAAATTAAAACTGCGAAGTTTTTCGTCCAACTCCGAAATCGAGTCAAATACATCCGTAAGGCTGTCCCCTATTTTAACCTTTGACTTTTTTCCGAAGGCTTCAATATACATGATATCGGAGATTTTCAGGTACATAACCTGTCTGTCGGGTGTCCGAGTCGGCAGGAAAGCTCCTGTTTTGCGTTTTTCCAGAAACGCATAAATCGCTTTTTCGAATTTTTCGATATTCAGCGGCTTAAGCAGATATCTGAACGCCTCCGCTTCAAAGCTGTCATACACATATTGCTCATGTGCAGTGATAATGATAATGCAAAGGTCGTTGTGCGCCTGCTTCAGCTTCTTCGCGGCTTCAATGCCGTTCCCGTCGGGCAGTTCACAGTCGAGAAGCAGCAAATCATATTCGACATCCGATGTCAGAATCTCGGATATGCTCAAAAAGATATCGCATGTACTTTCCACGCCTACGTCGGACAGTATGTAACCGGCGATCTCGGCATAGTTTTTTGCCAGCACTTCATTGTCTTCGCAAACCGCAATTTTCATTTTCTTTATACTCCGTTACAAAAAAATCCTTTGTATCCATTTTATCATAAAGTTTTTCAAAAAACAATCATTCGGAACAGACGACATAAAAAAGGAATAAATAACAGGATAATTTTGTCATTATTGCCGTAATTATACATATTCCTGCTGTTTGGAATTACATCACCGAAAAAAAACGGTTTTTTACGGTCTTAAGTCATAATATACATAAGTGCCGTTATAAGCTCGCCGTCGGCATTTTCATTCTTTAAAAGCATGCAGAGTGAGAGCAAAAACAGGCGTTCGGTATCTTCGCGTGAAAGGTTATTCAAAAACGGCAGTGCAGGAGACGCGGATCTGCCGTACACATTTGTCCGAACCGTTCCGTTTTCAACCGACGGCGTCGGATTTTTTTGACGTGACGGCGGCTCATAGACAAAACGGGGTTTTCCGGCTTCCCGACCGTTTTTGCTGTCCTCGGAACGACGCGGCGCACGTTCGGGAAATTCCACCGGCATTTTAATATTTTTCGGTGCGGGAGTTTCGCGGACGGGCATAAAACGCGGACTGTGATTTTGCGTATCGGCAGCCGTCCTGTCCGAAGAATTAAGCGATTCTACAAATGAGCGCGAACGTCTGTTCATTTCGTTCACACGCCGCTCGGCATCGGCCTGCATGCGCTTAATTTCGTCGTAAGTCATTTCTTTCACGCCCCGTTCCCCCTCATTACGCCGAGCACCTTCATCAGCTTCAGCATTTTAGCCGCCTCGTCGGCTTTCTTTTGCCGTCCTTCGCTCAAAAGCGGCTTGAGTGACATCAGAAAATCACTGCGGGCATCTTTTTGCGACATCATTGAGGAAATGCGCGCGGCATTTTCCAATACCTGCGTGTCGATCCCCGACAGATCGAACTGCCCCTTATCCGTCGGCTTCTTTTCGGAAACACCGGAGCCGATACCTTCCCCTCCGAAAAATCTGCCGGCGGCTTCCTTAAGCTTTGCCATATCGTCCGCACTTAAGTTTTGAAGCATTGAGCCGATATCCATTTTTTCGCCCTCTTATTTTCCGAGTTTTTTTATGATGTCCTGCGCTCTCTTTGAAGACAGCAGACGCTGCAATGCATCGGGATCATTCAGCACATTTTCAAGACGCTGTTTCTGCTCTGCAGTAAGAGAACCTACGGCTTCATTTTTGATTTTTTGTTCCATGTCGGGTTTCCCCTCCGCTTTTTTCGCTTTTTTCAGAATATCGTCATAATTAAATTGTTGCATTTCGCTCCTCCTTAATGTATTATACAATGTATAATATGATACGGAGGCAAAAATGATAACATGACGCTTTTGATTCTTTCCGACTCACACGGCAGCACGGTCTTTCTCGAACAGGCGCTTAAGCGTGAGCGCGGCGCCGATATCATCGTGCACCTCGGCGACGGCGCGGACGATTTGGACATGCTTCGGGAATTCACGGGCGGCAGGCTCGTGTATAAGTGCAGCGGCAACATGGATATTTACCGTTGCGACTACAGCGAACGCTGTATTTTTCCCGCCGAAAACGTGACCGTATTTGCATGCCACGGGCACAGGTACGATGTCAAAAGCGGACTGTATCGACTGTCGCTCGCGGCAAGGGAGCAAAATGCGCGCATTTGTCTTTTCGGGCACACGCATTCGCAATTCGCCGATGACACGGACGGGCTTTTGCTGCTGAATCCCGGAAGCATCCGCAAGGGAGACTATGCGGTGGTAACGGTCACGGGCGAAAACGTGTCATATAAGCTAAAACAAATTTGAGAGGAGATCAAAAAAAATGTTATCGTGTAAATTTATTTGTGCCGGTTACGATTATTCGACCTACACTCACCATGTTCCCGCCCCGATGTTCCGCAAAAGCTTTACCGTATGTGACGGTGACAGCGCCGAACTGACAATAACGGGGCTCGGATTTTATGAGGTCTTTATTAACGGTAAAAAAATCACAAAAGGCATTATCGCGCCTTACATTTCAAACCCCGATCACTTCGTTTACTATGACAGCTACGATCTTACGCCGTACATAAAAAGCGGCAAAAACACGCTCGGCGTCATTCTCGGAAACGGCATGCAAAACTGTCCGGGCGGACAGATATGGGACTTTGATCTTGCCGATTTCAGGGGCGCGCCGCGCTTTGCCTTTGCAATCGAGATAACGGATAAAAACGGTAATAAAACAGTGCTTGAAGCCGATTCCGACGTAAAAACACATCCGTCGGCTATAACCTTTGACGATTTGAGGTGCGGCTGTTTCTATGACGCGCGCAAAGAGATAAAAGGCTGCTTTCTGCCCGATTTCGACGATTCGGAATGGCAAAGTGCCGTTCACGCCGAGACTCCGCGCGGAAAAAGGATAATGTGTACCGCCGAACCGATACTTCCGACAGGCGAACCGCTGAAGCCGATAAGCATTACAAAATGTAAAAAAGCGGAGTACCGTCCGCGGCATGACGTGGTAAAAGAAGCGGCAGAGGTCTGTTCAAAAGAAACCGACGGCTGGCTCTATGACTTCGGCGAGAACACCGCAGGCATCGAAACACTCAAAATTTCGGGAAAACGCGGTCAGCAGATAGACATTCAGTTTGCCGAGTTTTTGAACGAAAACGGCGAGCTTGAATACAGCAACATAGATTTCTTTCCGGAAGGATACTCGCAGCGCGATATCTATATTCTGAACGGCGAGGGCGAGGAAGAATTCACGCCGATGTTCACATATCACGGCGCCCGTTATGCGATTGTGCTCGGTCTTGAGGATGAACAGGCAACCGAAGATTTGCTCATATTTACTAAATATTCCTCTGCAATCGAAACGCGCGGCAATTTCCGCTGCTCGGATGAAACGGCAAATGAACTGCAAAAAATTGCAAGAAATTCAACGCTTTCAAACTTTTATTACTTCCCCACGGATTGCCCTCATCGCGAGAAAAACGGGTGGACGGGCGATGCGTCGGTTTCGTCGGAACAGACATCGTATAACTTCGCGCCCGAAAAGAGCTATGCGCAGTGGCTCGACAATATCAGAGCCGCGCAGACCGAAAACGGACAGCTTCCCGGCATTATTCCGACCGGAGGATGGGGTTATCACTGGGGCAACGGACCTGTGTGGGACGCCGTGCTTTTCAATCTCCCCTATCAGACGTACATAATGCGCGGTGACAAAAAAATAATAGAAGACAACGCCGCCGCATTTATTCGCTACACCGATTATCTGTCAAAAAAACTCAACGAACGCGGTCTGGCATGCTTCGGCTTGGGCGATTGGTGCACCGTCAGCGTAATGAAACCGCCGCTTGAGCTTACCGACACTCTTGCGTCGATGGACAACATGGAAAAAGCGTCGTTCATGCTGAGGGAAATCGGGCTTCAAGAACAGAGCGACTTTTGCCGGAGCATATATGAAAAATTGAGGGAAAACGGCAGAAAATATCTCATCGACTTCGGCACGATGACGGCAAAGGGCAACTCTCAAACGGGACAGGCAGCCGCAATTTACTACGGACTTTTTAACGATTCCGAAAAACAGGCGGCTTTTGCTCGGCTTTTACAGATAATTCACGCGTCCGACGATAAGATTGACATCGGTCTTATCGGCACAAAGGTACTGTTCCGCGTGCTTGCCGATTTCGGCGAAGCGGATCTTGCATACAAAATGATTACACGCCGCGACTATCCGTCGTACGGTCATTTAGTCGAACAGGGACTGACGGCGCTGCCGGAGGAATTTGTGAAGGACGGAAAATTTCCGTCCTCCCTCAATCACCACTTTTTCGGCGATTATTCCGCATGGTTCATTCAGTACATCGGCGGAATAAACGTCAACCCGCATCGCGACGGCGAAAAGAATGTCGATATTCAGCCTCGATTCATAGAGTCGCTCGGTTTCGCAGAGGCATATTACGACACAGTATGCGGAAAAGTTTCGGTGCACTGGGAACGCTCCGACGGCAAAATCAAGCTTGCTGTCAATACGCCCGATGAAATATACGGCGAAATAAAGCTGCCGTTCGGATATACGTTTGAAGACAGCCGGTTAAGCTACAAAAAGCTTGAAACGGGAAACTTCACCGTTATAAATCTTTTTTAATATAAACGGTTCCGAAAAAATATTGAGACAAAACAGCTTTTTATTCAAAGAATACCTCTTGATGATTTTGACAAAATATACCGCATTACAGATATATAACATAAAACAGTCATTGGCAAAAAAGGGGGATGTAAAAAAAGCGACGACCGTATAAAACAGTAAAGCTCAACGCTTTTGCATGATATGTTAACGGGATTGCAAGTCCGAAAGACTGCAATAATCGCATAAGTTTGCTCCGGTAATTAAGAAGACGTCCGTTTTATGTTTTATACTACAGAAAAACTTCAACGCTCGACGTACCTTTGTACGCCTTCGGGCAAGCAAAATCAAGTCTGAAGCCTTG
>OLHA01001329.1_pt1 | contig 13411 bp, 9 predicted proteins | sample 1605961 | NCBI WGS metagenome assembly OLHA01 (sample SAMN03283288) | human gut metagenome | biome: human-associated habitat; material: feces | host: Homo sapiens | place: Peru | collected 2012
CAGTGGTAGCTACCAACGGCGACCGCCATGGCAACGCTCCTGCTGCCGTTGGTAGCTACCACTGGCGTGCATCCACTGATCCTTGCGAAGCTGATTGCTGCCATGTCTATTGGGCTGATGGTTCCTTGGGCTGGCACCGCTGCGGCAGTGACCTTTGGCAGTCAGCGACTTGAGATGAAGGAGATGGTAAAAGTTGGCGTCATAATGATCGTTGTATGCAGTACTGTTCTGATTGGCCTTAACTTGTTGCTCTCTCAGATTCCTGCGTGGTATCCTTCGGTAGGCGCATGACACTGCCCTGCTTCCTTATCGCATTTTCAGCAACCTTGATCGGCAGTCTGACGGGATTGGGTGGCGGTGTGATCATTAAGCCCGCCATGGATCTGCTCACCGGAAACAGCATTTCGCTTGCTCAGATTTCGATTCTTTCGTCTGTTACTGTTTTTTCTATGTCAGTATACTCTACAATTAAAGGGCTAAGAAACAAGGTTGCATTGCCGATGCCTCAAATGATCCCTCTGGGCATATCCGCCGGGATTGGCGGGTATGCCGGAGAGCGATTGTTTAGACAGGTCTCGGCGTACTTTGGAGAAATCATATGCAGAAATGTTCAGGCTTTCGCACTTCTGGCGTTGATTGCCGGGGTTCTGATCCTCTACTGCCTTAAAGAAAGAATTCATCCATTGGCGATTCGGGACATCGTTGCGATTTGCGGGATTGGATTTATTTTGGGTTGTATTTCCTCTTTTTTGGGGATTGGTGGCGGCCCGATTAATGTGATCATGCTCAGTCTGCTGTTGTCATTTGATGATAAACAATGTGTGTTTGGTTCGCTGTTTATTATCATTTTCGCACAACTGATCAAAATACTATCTGTGGTAACGGCAGGCAATTTTTCTGTACCGTCAACTTCAATTGTTTTGCTCATGGTCGTTGGTGGGATCTTTGGCGGTGTCGTAGGCAGTCATTTCGCATTAAAGGTTAGTCCAAAAACAGTTAGAAGCGCATTTAAGACAGCGATGGTAGGAATTATTATTCTAAATGCGATTATCTTACTTCGGTAATAGTGTTTTGCATCCAACAAGCTTATACACGCCACACAAGCATAGGGAGGCTGCGGCATTAGCTGCAGTCTCCCATATTTTATATCGCCTGACTGATGACGTTCCCGATGGCGTCGGCGGCATTACGCTTCATCTCCGCCGTGGCGTGGGTGTAGGTGCTGAGGGTGAAGCCTGCGTCGTAGTGACCCAGTGCGCCGGACAGGGTTTTGACATCCACGCCATACTTGAGGGACAGCGTGGCGAAGGTGTGTCTGAGGTCATGGAAGCGTATATGTTCCGCGCCGATGGCCTTTAGAATTTTCTCGTGGGTGTGACGGAAGGAATCCGGGTCGAACATGGTGCCGGTCTTGGGCGATACGAACAGGTAAGGGCTGTGGGGGTGCTTGCTGTGTTCCTCCACCAGCAGCTCCACCGCCCGCTGTGGGATGGCTAACTTACGGATGGAGTTGGGCGTCTTGGGTTGACTGACCACCAGCTCGCCGTTAATGCGGTTCACCTGCTTGCTGACAGAGATGGTCATGTTCTCCGCGTCCAAATCCGTCCACAGCAGGGCAAGGAGCTCGCCTCGCCGCAGGCCGGTGGTCAGCTCCAAATAGAAGGCTGCCAGCAATCCACGGCGTTCCGCTTCGGCCAGATATGGGCCGATCTTGTCCTCCGGCAGGATCTTCATCTCCCGTTTCTCCAGCTTCGGCAGGCGGCAGCCCTTGGCGGGGTTGGCGAGGATCAACCTCTCCGCTACCGCCTGCTCCAGGCAGTTGTTCAGCAGCGTGTGGATACCCCGTACCACGCGGGTGCTGAGGCCCTTGTCCTTCAGCTTGATGTGCGTGTACCGCTGAATGCGCCCGGATTTTTGCAGGTCGTTGTAGAACTTTTGGATCTGGATGGTGGTCAGCTTCTCCAGCGGTGTGTCGCCCAGTGCGGGAACGATGTGGTTGTCGATGTAGTTGAGGTAGTAGTGCTTGGTTTTCTCCCGCAGGCGCGGCTCGGCGTAGACCTCGTACCACAGCTTGATCCACGCGCCCAGCGTGTACGATTTGGCACGGCTCATGTCCAGCTTTTCAGCCTCCGCAATAGCCTGCTTGAGCTTTTCCTTGGCCTCGGATTGGGTCTTGGCGAGAACGCTCTTGTGGATGAGCTTCCCGGTGGCAAGATCGTAGCCAGCGGTATAGCGGCCCTCCCATCGCCCATCCTTGCGTTTGCGCAGACTCCCCTCGCCGTTGGCTCGTTTCTTCGGCATGGTATCAACTCCTTTGTTTTTGGTAGTCAACATACATACCACAATCCGACCTTAATAGCTACCGAGGACGGGCTGAGTTAAGAGAAAGTTATCAATTCCGCAAGACCTATTCTTTGTCTATGGCGTGTCAATTTTTGAGCTGCAAGAATTGAAATTCAAACCCGCCCGCCGCAGCGCCTCCGCAAAGTCTTTTGGCACGGGGCTTTGCGGAGGTTTTTTCGAAAATTGGCGTCAAACCATTTCGGAGTCCTCTAAAAAAGCGCCATTTGTCATAGCCCGCAAACCCTTGTGACAACCCGCACTGCGGGCTGCTGTAAATGGCAATGGCGCAGAAAAGCGCCAATGCCTTTCTCCTGCTCCGATTTCGGTGCGCTGGATGTTTGTTCAAAACTGCCCGAAAACGGCTCCAAATCTTCCTTTGGGGCAGGGACGCTGCCCCGCCCCAAAGGAGGCCACACAGTGGCTCACAGGGGCGGACAAGGGGCACTTTTATGCAAGAGGCATATAGGATGGGATATAACAAGCCGGAGGAATCGGATGTGCGCGTTTACAGCGTGCGTCCGCTTCCTCCGGCTTCCGCGGCCTCGCGGGGCTGCGCAGTCTGTTAACCCGGGAAAAAGGCGCCGAGTGAAATGGTCAAAACAAAAGAAATCCAAACATTACGAGCAGGAACGGTAATTGCTGTTCCTGCTCTTTTTTTGTAATTTAAAGGAAATGGAGGAGAGAATGTATGAATGTTTACGGCTATATTCGCGTATCCAGCAGGGACCAGAACGAGGACCGGCAGCTAATTGCTCTGCATGGCAAGGGCGTGGAGGACCGCTTTATTTACATGGATAAGGTATCCGGCAAGGATTTCAACCGGCCTCAATACAAAAAGCTGGTGAAAAAGCTGAAGCCGGGCGACTTGCTCTACATTCAGAGCATCGACCGGCTGGGGCGCAATTATGAGGAGGTGCAGAACCAGTGGCGCATTCTGACCAAGGAGAAAAATGTGGACATCTGCGTCATTGATATGCCGCTGCTGGATACCCGGCAAGGCAAGGACCTGATGGGCACCTTCATCGCCGACCTGGTGCTGCAAATTTTGTCCTTCGTAGCGCAGAATGAGCGGGAGTTCATCCGCAAGCGGCAGGCGGAGGGAATCGCAGCGGCCAAAGCCAAGGGCGTCAAGTTCGGCAGACCGCCGATTCCGCTGCCGGATAACTTCTACCCGGTACATAAAGCGTGGCGGGCCAAAAAGCTGACGCTGAAGCAGGCCGCCGCAGCCTGCGGTTTGCCCGTGGGGACCTTTTACAGCAAGGCCGTCAAGTTTGAAAATACCACCTAATCAAACCGCAACAAAAATTCGAAAATGTGTACTTTTACAAATTATGACCCGAATTCTATCATGTTGCCATTATACTATTAAATTTTCTAAATCTCAACCATTTCCGCATATTTAGTTTGCCTATTTACTGTGTTTTGTAAAAGTACACATTAAGAAAACCGAGAAGGAGAGGCAGACACTTATGGGTAAAATTGCGGAACTTATCAAGTACGAGGGGGACAACAGTACCTTCATCTGGAAGCACCCCTGCGAGGACTTTAACAGCATGACGCAGCTGGTGGTCCACGAATCACAGGAAGCAATTTTCTTTATGAACGGCCAGGCCTTGGACCTGTTCGGCCCCGGGCGCTACACGCTGGAAACGGAGAACATCCCCAAAATCGGCAAGCTGCTGAATCGGGCCACCGGCGACACCTCCCCCTTCCACTGCGAGGTCTACTTCATCAATAAGACCGAGCAAATGTCGGTGAAATGGGGCACGGACAGCAAGGTGCAGTACATTGAGCCCACCTACGGCTTCCCGCTTTCCATCGGCGCCAGCGGCGAAATGAGCCTGCGGGCGGAGGACAGCCGCAAGCTGCTGGTGAAGCTGGTGGGCACGGAGAATTTCCTGGGGCAGCAGAAGCTGGTGGGCTTTTTCCGGGCATTTCTCATGACCCGGGTCAAGACCTACATCGCTCAGGTGATGAAGGCCAGCGCCATCAATATTTTTGAAATTGACGAGCATCTCACCACATTTTCCGAGAGCATCCATAAGCTGCTGATCCCGGACTTCGCCGACTATGGCGTGGCGCTGGAGCGGTTCTTTGTCACCACCATTGTGAGGCCCGACGGCGATAAGCAGTACGAGAAATTCAAGGAGCTGCATTTCCGTCAGTATGCCGACATTGCCGAGGCGAAGCTCCGCCAGCAGACGGACCTGATCCACGCCCAGACGGAGGCCCAAAAGGTGGTCATTGACTCCCAGGCCCAGGCCACCAAGCGGGCTCAGGAGGGATACACCTACGCCCAGGAGCGTGGCTTCGATGTGGCGGAAAAGGTGGCGCAGAACGAGGCCGTGGGCCAGTTCACCAACATGGGCGTTGGCCTGGGCACCATGGCGGGCGTGGGCGGCGTAGTTGGCGGTGTGGTAGGAAATGCCGTAAACGGAGCCATGCAGGCAGCGACGGAGCCTCCCGCCCCGGCGGCGCAGCCCGCAGATGAGATGGCGGCCTTCAAGGCAAAGGTGGAGAAGCTGGGCATTATGAAGGAATCCGGCCTCATTACCGACGAGGAATTTGCCACCATGAAGGCCGAGCTACTGAAAAGCATTTTGTGATAGGGGGAGAGACCGATGAAAAAGAATTTTAAGTCCTATGCGCTGATTTGGGCGATTTTCCTGGTGGCGTTCAATGTCATAGCCTTTTTGGTCCGCCCCATCATTCCGGGCTACGAGATCCATTATGATCTGCGGTTTTGGATCGCGTGGCTGTTTGTGGTGGCCGCGTTTGTAGGGAATCTCCTGTGCGCAAACAAGGCGTTCCAGGCGGAGAACCTGGAAAAGCTGTTTTACAAGGTGCCGCTGATCTCAGTCAGCTACCGGGGGCTGATCGGGATGCTGGTGCTGGGCGGGGCGCTGATGCTGATCCCCAACTGCCCGGCGTGGATCGCAGCTGTCGTTTGCGTAGCCATTGCCGCCTTTACGGCGGTGGCCGTAGTCAAGGCCGATTGGGCCGGGGAGACCGTCAGCACCACCCATGAGAAGGTCAAGGCGCAGACGCAGTTCATAAAACTGCTGACGGCGGACGCCGAGGCGCTGCTGGGCAGGGCCAAGAGCCCGGATGCCAAAATTGCGGTCAAGAAAGTCTATGAGGCGCTGCGGTATTCCGATCCCATGAGCAGCGAAGCGCTGGGCGAGATCGAGGCGGAGCTGGCGGAGAAATTCAGGGCATTGGAAGCCGCCGTGACTGCCGACCAAGGCGTGACAGAGGCAGCGGAGAGCCTGCTGGAAACCCTGGCGGAGCGGAATAGAAAGTGTAAGGCGATGAAGTGAGGGGGGATAGCTATGGAGCCAAAAGAGCCGATAGAAACTCGCAAGCAAATGGCAGAAATGCACGAATCTGTCATAAATCGGATAGAAGCTGCTTACCGAAACGGGCAGTATATTGAAGTGTGTTGGCTTTGCTATGCTTGTTTTGAAAGTAGGATAAATCGGACATTAATAAAGATGATTCCTGGATGTTCAAGGCCTGTGAGACAAGATGGCAGAAGCATCGGTATTACTACAAAACTTGAATGCTATGCCCGTCTTATTAAAAGTGAATATCCGCTACTTAAGGGCGAAGATATTAATTTGATTAATACTGTTAAGGGGTGGTGTGCGGAGCGCAACACACTGATTCACGAAATGGTTACGCTTGAAAACTATAATAATATAGATAAATCTTTTGAAAATCTTGCCAAACAAGGGGAAAAGCTTGTACATCGACTATATTCCCTTAGCACAGATGTTCGTGAATCTTTTTATTCTGCAAACAAAATACCGCCGTTTGACGAGTCCGTAATGAAATCGTGCAAATTAAAATGCAGGTGTATAAAGGAGTAACTGAAAAATGACAATCTTCAAATGCAAAATGTGCGGTGGGACGCTGGAGTTTAACCCCGGCGACACCGTGGCCGTGTGCGATAGCTGCGGCACCAAGCAGACCCTGCCCAAGCTGGACGATGACCGGCGGGCCAATCTCTATGACCGGGCCAACCACTTCCGCCGCAGCAACGAATACGACAAGGCCATGGGCATCTACGAGCAGATTTTGGCCGAGGACAACACAGACGCCGAGGCCTACTGGTCCCTGGTCCTGTGCCGCTACGGTATTGAGTATGTGGAGGACCCGGCCACCCACAGGCGCGTGCCCACGGTGAACCGGGCGCAGTTTACCTCCATCTTTGACGATGACAACTACAAGTCCGCCCTGCACTATGCCGACGCTGCCCAGCGGGAGGTCTATGAGGCCGAAGCCAAGGCTATCAATGAGATCCAAAAGGGCATTTTGGCCATTTCCCAGAAGGAACAGCCCTTTGATGTGTTCATCTGCTACAAGGAGACGGACAATAGCGGTCGCCGCACCCCGGATAGTGTGCTGGCCAACGACCTGTACCACCAGCTCACTCAGGAGGGCTTCAAGGTGTTTTTTGCCCGCATCACCCTGGAGGACAAGCTGGGCACCGCCTACGAGCCGTACATATTCGCCGCCCTCAACAGTGCCAAGGTCATGGTGGTGCTGGGCACCAAGCCGGAGTATTTCAACGCCGTTTGGGTGAAAAACGAATGGAGCCGCTACCTGGCGCTGGTGAAAAACAGCGGCGGCAAGAAGATGCTGATTCCCGCCTACAAGGATATGGACCCCTATGATCTGCCGGAGGAGTTTTCCCACCTGCAGGCCCAGGACATGGGCAAGCTGGGCTTCATGCAGGACCTGATCCGGGGCATCAAGAAGATTATTTCTGCCGATGCGCCGAAAGCGGCGGTGAAGGAGACCGTTGTGGTAAGCGGCGGCAATGCAGCCGTGGAGCCTCTTTTGAAGCGTGCCTTTATGTTCCTGGAGGACGGCAACTGGCAGGAGGCGGATACCTACTGTGAAAAGGTGCTGGACCAGGACCCGGAAAACGCCCAGGCGTATTTGGGGAAGCTGATGGCGGAGCTGCAGGTGCATACGCAGGAAGGGCTGATCGATTGCAAAATGCCCTTCGACAGCTCTGACAATTATCGCAAGGCCATTCGCTTTGGTGACGAATCCTTGCAGCAAATGCTGACCTCAACCGTGGACAGTATCAACGCACGCAATGAAGAAAATCGGCGTGCCGGAATTTATCAAAATGCTCAGGACAAACTGGCCGCTGCCCAGGCAGAGGATGACTACACAGCGGCTGCACTGCTGTTTGAATCCATCAGCGAGTACCGGGACGCAGCGGCACTGGGAGAGGAATGCCGGGATAAGGCCGAGACTGCGAGAAAGGATGCTATCCTCGCTGCCGGAAATGCCGCCTTGGAGAAAGCAAAACGCATCTCGGACTATGAATCCGCCCTGGAGCGGTTTGCGTCCATCCCCGGCTGGAAGAATGCCGACGAGAACGCCGCTCTCTGCCAGAGAAAAATCGATGAAATCCGCCTGGAGACAGAGCGCAAAAAAGAGGAACATCGAATTGCGGCAGAGGCTGCGAAGAAGAAAGCAAAAAAGATTGCCATTATTGTGGGGCCCATTGTCTGCGTTTGCATTGCGTTTGTGATTGTACTGAACACAGTTATTATTCCAAAGCAGAAGTGCAATAAGGCGTTGGATATGATTGAATCCGGCGACTATGAAGCTGGGTATGCAATTTTGAAGGAATTAGGTGAAAACGGGGCTATTCAGTCGAACAGATATGATAGAGCAATAAAGTTGGCCGATTCTGGAGATTATCAGACGGCATATGTACTTCTGGATGGCCTATCATACAAAGACAGTGCAGAAAAACTCCAGAGTATCAGGTCACTATTGCTTTCAAAAGCCATTCCGGGGGATACGGTATCCTTTGGAAAATACGAACAGGATTACGACACTTCCAATGGCAAAGAGGATATTAAATGGCTGGTTTTGGATAAGAAAGATGATGCTGTGTTGGTAATCAGTAAACATGTTTTGGAAGACAAGTCATTTGGCAGAAACGATGACACCTGGGAAACCTGCTCTCTCCGCAAATGGTTGAATGGAGATTTCATAAACGATGCGTTCAGTCCTGAGGAACAGAGTAAGCTCCAAATCACCAATGTTTCTGCTGATAAAAATCCAAAATTTGATGTGGATTCTGGTAATGCAACAATGGATAATATTTTCCTGCTTAGTGCGCCCGAAGCGGAGAAATACTTTGCATCGGATGAAGCAAGAAAAGCTGATTTATATAGTTCTGTTTCGAATATGTATCGTTACGATGGTTGGTGGTTACGCACACCTGGAGCCGCTCTTGGCGCAGATGGAAAGACATATCAGCGATTTGGCTCAATGTATGTTGGATCTATAGGTGCTATTTCGCTCTCCGGAAATTCAGGCGGTGCGACAAATGGCGTCCGCCCCGCCATGTGGATTAGCCTGAAGTGACAAAGGAGAAAATTCACATGAAATATGTGAATTTCTCAGAAACAGATTTGTCTTAACACCAAAAGCCACACGGCCTGCAAACACAGACCGTGTGGCTTGGCATTTTATATGCGCATGCGCTCAAGTTAATACCTAATAGGTATCCTTGACTTACAAACAGAGACTTCCCGCTCAAAGGCATCCTTTGCGCCGTGTACCCTTAGAAATTCTTTGACACTACCTATTCTTTGCTTATAGCTCTCCAATTTTTGCGCCACTATATCTACCCACTTCTACAAGGATACGCAAATGGAATCCGCCACTTCCCCGACGGGCAGCGATATTTCCAATATCCAGAAGTGGGTGAAGTATCGGGCAAAGTAACTTGCCTCAGTGCCAAAAATCCACAGGCGATTTAGAGAATTGCTATAAGAAAGCCCTAAGGCTCCTGCATTGCAGGAGCCTTAGGGCTTTTGTGGGCATGTGAGCAGACTTAGCCTGGGTGTCTAAAGTCTCCCCGTGTCCTCCGAAATCATCATCTGTTCGTACTCTGACTCATCCGTCAGGGCCAGCAGCTCTCCGGCAATATCTGCGTTCTCAAAGCGGAGTGTGTCGGCATCTTTCCGGCCAAAGGCAAGAAAGTCCACATTTCCGTACCAGACGATGCTCTCGTCCAGGATGGCGTACCGCTGCTGCAAATTCTTGTATAGCTTTACATCAATACCAGCTTTTTCCAGCAGAACAATGGCTGCGGTGCTGTCCGTTCGGCTTGTGTCTCTGCGGCGGGTATGGATGGAGATTTTCACACCTCGGGACGCAGCTTCTTGCAAAATCGGCAGCAATCTTTCTATGCGCCCTTTTTGCAGATAGGGGCTGACGATCACGATGCTCTGCGCGGCGTCGACCAGGTCCCGCTCAAAGGGCGGCATGGCGTTGTACCCGTCATAGATTCGGCTCACTGGCTCGCCCGAGGTACCGAACTTTACCTGATACCCCAGCTCCGCGTAGCCCCGGAGCCTTTTGTGATACATGCGCTCCAGCATAGGGATATGGACATCCACATAGTCGTAAATGCGGACCTCGCGCTTGCTCTCGTAGCTGCGGTGGAGCCGCCCGGCGTACTGCGCCAGGGTGCCGCGCCAGGAGATGGGCATGGCCAGCAGCAGGGTGTCCAGCCGGGGTGCGTCAAATCCTTCGCCGATATATTTTCCCGTGGCGACTACGACTACCTGTTCGCCGGATGGTATAGCCTGCAGCGCGGCCAGCTTTTCCCGTTTTTCCTTGGGTTTGTCGCTTCCAATCAGCAAAAAGACATTCTTTACTTGGCCCTCCAAAAGCACGGCCAATTGCGCTGCGTGTTCTTTTCGTTCCGTCAGCAAAATGGGCGAGCGGCCCTCCTGCACAAGCCGTACGGCGTCCGCCGCCAGCGCCGCATTCCGGGCTTCGTTTTTGATGATGGCGGCATACAGCTCCTGAATGCTGCTGCCAGCTGGGGCGCGGGCCCGCGTGAATCGGGGGATCACGAAATGGGAAAAGGCCCGCTTTTCCGCCTGGCTCTTGGCGTCCACCAAATAGCGGATCGGCCCGCACTGCATGAAAATGATAGGGTGGTGGCCGTCCTTCCGCACGGGCGTCGCGGACAGGCCGTAAACATACTTCGCCTTTGCGGCTTTCAGGACCTTTTCGAAGGTGAACGCCGCCACATGGTGGCATTCGTCCACAACGACCATGCCGTATTCCTCCACAAAGTCCTTGACCCGCTTCTCCTCGCCCGCAAAAAGCGACTGCATGATGGCGATGTCGATGACCCCGCCCCGGGTGTCCTTTCCGGCTCCTACCTGGCCGATAAGGCTGCGTTTCTTCTTCCGGCCCCGTTTCTTGGGCGGCTCCGGCAAAGCCTCGTGAATCTCGAGAAATTGCTCCAGGGATGCCCGCCACTGCTCCAGCAGTGCGCTGGACTGCACCAAAATCAGCGTGTTGACCCTCCACTGGCCAATCAGATACGCGCCGATCACCGTCTTGCCAAAGGCCGTGGTGGCGGACAGCACGCCCATGTCCCGCGCAAGCAGCGCCTGTGCCGCAGGCTCCTGCTCCGGACGCAGGGCACCGCAGAAATTCACTTGGATTGCCCTCCCATGACACCGCTCGTCCTCCACGGACACAGGCACATGGTGCTGCTCCAACAGCTCCAGTAGCGCATCCCGGCAGCCCCGGGGCAGGCCAATGTAAGTGTCGTCCTCGTAGCCGCAGTCCAAAATGCGCGGCGTTCCATAGACTGGCAGGCGCATGGCCTGTCGGGAGCGAAATTCCGGGTTTGGAAATGCCGCCATTCGCTTCAGCGCGTTCAGCGCCACCTGAGAAAAACCTACCTTTTCCACATAGAGCAGGTTCGACAGCGTCAGCTTTGCTTGCAGCGGAAAGTCCTCTCTGCAAAGCGGCTTTTGCCTTTGTTTCCGCTGCCACGGGGGCGATTTTTCCTCCGCCCCGGCCAGCGCACCTATATCGCCGTCGCGGCACAGTGCAGACAGCAGTTCAGCTAATTGCTCCGGTTGGATTTTGGGCAGCGTAGAGAGATAGGCCCACTGGTCGGGATAGGGGTCAAAATTTTCGTCTACAAAGAGGGAGTTTCCCGCTTTCTGCGCTTGCCCCTGAAACGGCAGGGCAATGAGGTTGCCGAATCCGCCCTTGGGAACAGAGTCCTGTGAGGGGAACAAACGATCATACGATGCGAAGGATAGCTCGTGCCGGTACGCCATGGCTCGGGTCAGCAAGCCACTGCCCAAACGCCGGGCATCCACTGCGGAGACGGGCTCGGAAAAGAAAAACCACACATGGGCGCCGCAGCCGGAACGGGAGCGCTCCACCGCAGGAGTGAGCCCCAGCGCCGCGCAGCAGGCACGAAACGCCGAAACATCCGCCTGCCAGTTTTCCTCATCAAAATCCGCCGCCAGCAGCCAGGTGGTGTTGTCCTCCCGCATGGGATAGATCGCCGCCACATCCCGGCACAGTGGGTCGCTGCCCCGCAGGTGGGCCTTGACCGCTTCAAAAGTCAGCGGGACAAATGCCCGGTTGGGGCAATCGGCGCACTTGTGCGTGAGCTTATCGCACAGCCCCGGTACCCACTCGTTTTTGCACACGGGCGTGTAGCCGCTCTTCCCGGTCTTTGCGCTGTAATATCGCCGTGCATACAGCCCCTCCCGGCCCCGGAACACGGCAAGGAAACAGTCGATTTTCTCTTGCACAGAGCTATGCGTCGTGACCGGAGCAGCCTGCACCGAACACGGCACATGCGCAAGCCACAGCTCCTCCGGGCACACAAAACACCTTCCATCGGCATCCTCGCAGAGAATATAACTTTCTTCGCCATCCAAGGAAGGCACACGCTCTAAAAAGCTGTATTCTGTTCCGTTTATCCGTGACTTTTGAGACATATCTTCTTGCCTCCCAATAAAAATATGGGGACGGTAAACCCCCGCCGGGCCAGGCTATTTTTCTTCCTGGTAAAATTATAGCTGGTTTTGCCGCTATAAGCAACCGTTCCGCAGATTTGTGCATCATATCCCTATCTTCAACAACATATATTGACTACATTTTTGTGGAAAAGTGAATACTGTTTATAGCGAGGCAACCGCCTAAATCCGCTATTCTTTGGTTGCTGCGGAATTAAATTTTGCGCACCTTTGCGCACCGCGGCTGCCGTGGTTGTATTTTGCAATGCTCGCCGCAAACGCAAGGCAATAATATAAGAAGCAACGCAAGAGAATCTTGTGTTATTTTAAATAACATAAGAAAAGCTTGAAAAAAGTCAAGAAATGTCTTGTGATTTTTCTTCACTTCTTGCCTTCTGTATGTTAAAATAAGCTCAAAGGAGTGATTTGCATGGTAGAAAAGGAGCTTCACGATCTAATTGAAAGTATTCAGATTCGTGGCTGTGAGGGGCAAACCGTAGAAGTAAAGGCAGCACGGCAGGGCTGCCCCGAAAAGCTGTATGATACGATCTCCGCGTTTTCCAATCAAAATAGCGGAGGAACCTTTGTATTTGGCTTGGAGGAAAAGAACGGCTTTGCAAAAGTGGGTGTCTATGATGCACAGGATTTGGAGCGCAAAGTGATGGAATACTGCGAGCAAATGACACCAATCGTTCGACCGCAATTTACAGAAGTAGATGAAGATGGGCTTACATTTGTCTCTGCCGAGATACCTCCCGTCGATATTACAGAACGCCCTTGTTTCAAAACTGCCAAGGGGCGGCTACACGGATCCTATATCCGTGTGGGCGACGGAGACAAGCCCATGACGGAGTACGAAGTATATAGCTACGAAGCGTTCCGAAAAAAATATCAAGATGACATCCGTCCAGCGGAGAGGGCATCCTTCCAATCGCTGGATATACCTCAGGTAAAGGCGTATCTGGCGAGGAAAACACACGAGCGTCCGAATTTGGCGGGCATGCCGGAGGCTCAGCAATATGAACTGACCGGCATCACACGGGACGGGAAAATCACCATGGTGGCGGTGCTGTTGTTTGGGCTTTATCCGCAGGCGTTTTATCCGCAGCTGAGTATCATTGCCACCTGTGTTCCGGCGGAGCAAATGGGCGTTCTTGATGCGGAAGGCAATCGATTCATCGATACCAAACGAATCGAAGGGACACTTCCGGATATGTTAGAGGGTGCGTTGGCCTTTG
>OLHA01001330.1_pt1 | contig 13405 bp, 10 predicted proteins | sample 1605961 | NCBI WGS metagenome assembly OLHA01 (sample SAMN03283288) | human gut metagenome | biome: human-associated habitat; material: feces | host: Homo sapiens | place: Peru | collected 2012
CATTTAACAACAGAGCAAAGGGTATAACAAGTAACTCTAACCCAGGAAGCACAATTATTAATTGTACAAGTTATGGAAATGCAACAGATTCTGCATCATACAGTGTAGGATTAAACGCCATGGTATCTAAGAAGAAGTTATGGAAGATTTCAGGACTTATTTCTGTAACAGATGCAAAGAATACAAAGTTAGTTGATGAAGTACCATTCAACCAGGTTATAAGTGATTCATCTAATTATATTTACACAGGTTCTGGTTCACAGAATAAGGATGGTGTAGTTGTTGATGAGAAGAGCTGGTTTGTTAATACGGATGTTACAAATACACCAACACGTAACGAGAACGGAACGATTAATATGCATGATTTATTAACACTTACAGCAGTTGTTAGTGAGGATACTGGTGCAAGACTTGATACAACGAGTGAAGCAGCAATAAGTGTTATGCCGGAATTAGGAACTACAGATCATGTATATGGTGAGTGGACAACAACTAAGGAAGCAACATGTACAGAAAAGGGCGAAAAGCATGGAATATGTACAGTATGCGGACATGAAGAGACAAGAGAAATCGAGGCTCTCGGACATGAATTCAGTAATGAGTTCACAGTAGATAAGGAAGCTACTACTACAGAAGAAGGCTCTAAGTCACAGCACTGCTTACATGCAGGTTGTACAGAGAAGACTAATGTAACAGCTATTCCTAAGCTTTCATCAGGCAGCGAAGATGTTAACCCAACACCTTCAACACCAGATAATAAGGATGATGCAAATGTACCATCAACTGGAACAGATACAACAGTTAAAGAGCCTTCTGCACAGACAGGAGATACAATGCATGCAGTACCATTTGCATTGGCAATGATTATCTCAGCAGGAGTAGTTGTGATGGTTGTTTCATCAAAGAAGAAAGTTGTAAAATAATAATTGAATAAATAATAATAGCGGCTGATATGGAAATCATATCAGCCGCCAATTTTTTTATTTTGAAAATGTAATTAAAAATATTAGTTATCTGTAGTTTTGTAATGTAGGTGTTGAATTAACACCAAGTGGGTTAGTAACACCAGAAGCAGTAGTAACTTTGTATGTTACTGTTATGCTTGAACCAGGAGCAATTGAATTGCCAAATCTGTAGGCAACCTGAAGATTGTTATAACTGCCAGTGTACATTGTATCACCATTACTCATCTCTATATCAGATATAGAGCCGCCAGCAGGGGCAAATATATGGATATAACCAGTAATTGTACCACCATAACTTCCAAGTATGTATCCACCAGCATTGATTTTGTCATTATCACTTAATGTATTGCTATATGTAGCAGTTACCTCATAAGTGCTTGAACCATTGCTGTTAACAACAGGCTCACTTATCTGTGTGTCTATATTAAGGAACCATCCTAACTTACATGGATCTGAGATACTGAAATATACTCCGGTTTCAGGATTCTCAGGGTCATCATTAAGTCCTCCGGAACATCCGGCATTTTTAACAAGTGTCTGTTCAGCCTCATCTTCCATCCACATCATAACTGTGCGGTTCTTTGCTCCATCCGAGAATACTTTATAATAATCACCGGCTTTTTTTACATCAAAGTCAGATACCAGCTTTGCCATTGTAACCTTAGCTGTTTCTGCAAATAAATTATCAACGTAATCGCCTGCAGAAGAAGATGCATTTGCATTAAGATACTTGTAATAAAGATCATACTGCAGAACCTTTGTAGCATTTTCACTTGTTAATTCTGTACCATCTGAAAGTGTTACATTACCTATATATTTAAGCATTCCCTGAATAATAGCAGGTGTGAGAGAAACAACACCATTAACGTGTTCAGAATTCTTTTGTTCGTATGCAAGTGCCCATATATAGGCAACTCTTTCAAAATCTGGATCAAAACATGCATCTCTCGGGCCGTTCATCCATGAACCGAAAAGCTCTTTTTCTTCGGATGTGATATTGGCAGCGGCAGGTGTGTATGAAGCGAGAACCTTGTATACACTGCTGAAATCCCCAATTGTAAGTATCCCGTCACGGATACGGATTGTACCTATAGAACCAGGGAAACCACCAGAAGCACGGATTTCGGATGAATTCTGTGCAGCAAGCAGATATGTTCTGTCAGAGCCGTCTCCTATAAATGTTTTGAATAGAGGAAGGAACTCTTTAAGGTTATCATATGAACCAGTCATTGAAGCAATCTGTGCAGAGTAATCAGATATCATGCTGTTAAGTCCCATTGGTAGATCAACCTGATTCATTGAATATACAATATCGTCAATCTTAGGCTCAATATCCTCAAGAAGAGACAGATATGCATTAATAACAGTAATGTTAAAACCATCATCTACCTTCAGTTCAGATAAAGGATATTCTTCAAAAACAGATGCTGTAGGACGTGCAATATCATTAGAAGCCTCATCTACAAGAGAGAGAAGTTTCTCTACAGAGTCTATGTAACCTTTAAACTTAGGAACTTTATAGACCATTCTCCATAAAGGCTTGTCTAATGTGGCATTAATATTGTCAAGTGCAATATCAAGCTCATCGCATGCTGCAAATGTGGAATCAGCATCCTGTGCCTTCAGTGCAGATAATACATTTTTAAGGTCTGCTTTAAGGATTACCGCCTGTTGTTTTATATCAGATATTTCTTTTTTAGCAGTAACAGCACCAAATGCTCCGCCTAATCCAAGAATAAGAATTATTGCGATTATAACTCCGATTATGATACGTTTTCGCCTACGCTTCTTTGTATGGTGCGAATGATGGTGATGCGAATTACCGGAACTATGTGAGTGATGAGAGTGATGCTCATGTTCACTCCACTCAAATGACATTTCATCCATGTATATTAACCCTCCTATCATGTAAGAATAATTAATAAATTGTGTATACAAACAATATTTAAGTTTATCAGATAATAAAGGTATTTACAATAATAATGTACATAACTTATAATACTTTAAGAAATTTTAATAGAAAAGGAAATCAGATATGAGTTTACTTACAGTAACCGGACTTACACACGGATTTGGCGACAGAGCGATTTTTAATAATGTGTCTTTCCAGCTTAACAGGCTTGATAAGATTGGATTAGTGGGAGCCAACGGCGAAGGTAAATCCACATTTATGAATATAATAACAGGCAAGCTTACGCCTGACGAGGGAAAGGTTGAGTGGGCTAAGAATGTGCGAGTTGGGTATCTTGACCAGCATGCTGTGCTTGAGAAGGGTATGACAATCCAGTCAGTGCTTGCATCTGCATTTGACTTCCTGTATGACATGGAGAATCAGATGAATGAGATATATGCAGGGCTTGGTGACGCTTCTCCAGAGGAGATGGACAAGCTGATGGCGGAAGCTGGAACTATTCAGGACCTTCTTACAATGCATGATTTCTATATGATAGATGCGAAGGTTGAGGAAGTTGCAAGAGCGTTAGGACTCACTGATCTTGGACTTGATAAGGATGTAACTGAGCTTTCAGGCGGACAGAGAACTAAGGTACTGCTTGGAAAACTTCTTCTTGAGAAGCCGGACATTCTGCTTCTTGACGAGCCTACTAACTATCTTGATAAAGAGCATATTGAGTGGCTTAAGAGATATCTTCAGGATTATGAGAACGCATTTATACTGATATCGCATGATATCCCATTCCTTAACAGCGTTATAAATGTTATTTATCATATGGATAATCAGGAACTGAACCGTTATACGGGTGATTATGATAATTTCCAGAAGGTATATGCAGTGAAGAAGGCGCAGCTTGAGGCGGCTTACAATAAGCAGCAGCAGGAGATTGCGGAGCTTAAGGATTTCGTTGCAAGAAATAAGGCGAGAGTTGCCACAAGAAATATGGCGATGTCGAGACAGAAGAAGCTTGATAATATGGATATTATTGAGCTGGCAGCAGAGAAGCCAAAGCCAGAGTTTAATTTCAAGACTGCGAGAACACCGGGAAGATACATCTTCCAGACACATGACCTTGTTATCGGTTATGATGAGCCGCTTTCAAGTCCGCTTAACTTAGAGATGGAGCGAGGCCAGAAGATTGTGCTTACAGGTGCTAACGGTATTGGTAAATCTACATTGCTAAAGAGCATATTAGGACTTATTAAGCCTCTGTCAGGTGATGTTGAGCAGGGAGATTATCTTGAGATAGGATATTTCGAGCAGGAGACTCCGGCTGGAATTGAAACTACATGTCTTGAGGAGATATGGCAGGAGTTCCCGGGATATACACAGTATGAGGTTCGTTCAGCCCTTGCAAAATGTGGTCTTACAACCAAGCATATCGAGAGCAAGGTTAAGGTTCTTTCCGGTGGAGAGCAGGCGAAGGTGCGTCTGTGCAAGCTGATTAACCGTGAGAGTAATATTCTTGTACTTGATGAGCCTACTAACCATCTTGATGTAGATGCCAAGGACGAATTAAAAAGAGCCCTTATGGCATATAAGGGCAGTATACTTATGGTCTGCCACGAACCAGAGTTCTACGATGGTCTTGCGACTGATGTGTGGGACTGTGGAAAGTGGACAACACGTATTTAATTGTATGATATGCGGTTGCCGTAATTAATCATTAAAATAATCAGGAAAATGTTTTCTGATTGCATCAATATTTTCAGAATATCTGCTCATATGTCTCTGTGATATATGGGCAGCTTTTTCTTTGTCTTTGTTTTCAATTGCTGATACAAGTTCTCCATGATCTTTAAGGATTCTGCCTGTTTCTTTGCATCTGAAACTTAATATTGTAGTTCTGTCAAAATGTGGTGCCATGCTTTCTACAAGGTTGTACCATACAGTTTTGCCACACATTTTATACAGACTTCCGTGAAATTCCTTATCAAGTGTGAAAATTTTTTCTTCATCACCGCGCTTGATATACATTTCCCATAAAGCTACATTTTCATATAAGGAATCAAGCTGGCTCTTTGTCAGTATATCGCAGGCTTCAACGGCAAGCTGTGCCTCGAGAACGCAGCGCAGGTCGCGGAGCTGTTCTACGATATCTGTATTGACATATGATACAAACGCACCAATCTTAGGTTTTATTTCGATAAGTTTTGACTGGGCAAGCTCTAATTCTGCCTCACGAAGAGGATTGTTGCTGACATTCATAAGAGAGCAAAGCTCAGGTGCTTCAAGCTTCTGGCCTGGCAGCAGGTTAGTGTGTACAATGTTATATATAAGTTGTCTGAGTACATAATCTTTAGCTGCTTCGCCTTCTAATTTTTCTGTAATATTTAACATAAATACCCCCAAATGTTAATGATATATATTTTATATCATATTTTTGCAAAAATGTCTATTTTTTAACACTTGACATTTTTGTGACTGATATATATTATATAGCACGAAATATATAACATATAGAGTAATATAAAAGATACGGAGGTTAATGATGAGTGGCACAGTAACTAAAAACAAAAAGATAACTCTCATTCACAAGCTGGCATATGGAAGTGGTAATATGCTGGGAAGCGGAGCTTTGGCAATAAGCGGGGCATGGCTTTTATATTTTTACACGACATTTTGTAATATGTCGGTTGTTAAGGCTACACTTATATTTTCAATTGCAACATATCTTGATGTAATTCTTAATCCTTTGATGGGATTTATTACAGACAGCTTTTACAGAACTAAGCTGGGAAGGAAATTTGGACGAAGAAGATTCTTTATCCTTACAGGAATTCCTCTTATGCTTCTTTATCCTATGCTCTGGGTAAAGAATATGAATTTCTTCTATTATCTTACAACTTATATTCTTTTTGAATTTGTGTATACAAGCATTATGATTCCTTATGATACACTTGCTGTTGAGATGACTTCTGATTTTAATCAGAGAACTTATCTTACAGGATTCAAGGCAATGTTTGGAAAGCTGGCTAACTTCTTAGGTGCAGCTATACCTGGATTCTTCATCGGAATATTTGGTAAGGATTCACCATTGCCATTCTTCTATACAGGTGTTACATACTGCGTAATTATGATTATTTCGCTTACATTCCTTTACTTCAATTCATGGGAGAGACCTTATGAAGATGTAGCGGAGGAGAACATTCCTAATTTCGTAGAGGGAATTAAGAAGCTTTTCGTTGATATTGCATCAACATTAAGAATTAAAACTTTCAGACAGCACCTTGGAATGTATCTGTTTGGATTCGGTGCGGAATGGCTTTTTACAGCGTGCTTTACTTATTATATAGTATTCTGTCTGAACCAGCCTTCAACGCTTGTTTCAGAACTTAACAGCTTGAGCAGTATTTTACAGCTTATCTCAACAGCTGTATTCATCGGTATTGTAGCAAAGAAGGGATTTGCAAAACCATTTATCGCAGCACTTTCAGTTGTAATCGGCGCAATCCTCTGCTTCTTTGGAATATTTGTATTCCATGTTGCACACATTACAGTACTTGTATTCGGTGTAATGGTTATATTTGGTCTTGGAACAGGCGGTGTTTACTACATTCCTTGGACAGCGTATACATTTATGGCTGATGTTGACGAGGTTGTAACTAACAGAAGAAGAGAGGGCGTATATGCCGGAGCTATGACAATGGCTGGAAAGCTTATGAGAGCAAGCGTTGTCTTTATCTTAGGTCAGGTTCTTGCTGCATTTGGTTTTGTCTCAGGCGCATCAACACAGCCACAGAGTGCAGTCAATGCGATAGCAGGTGTACTTCTTGTCGGCGTTGGCGGACTTGCAGTAATTGGTATTATCTTCTCATGCAGAATGAAGTTAAACCACAAGACTCATAAGATTGTCATTGACGAGCTTGACAGAGTCCACGCCGGTGGCAGAAAAGAGGACGTTTCTGAGGAAACAAGAAATGTAATTGAGAAATTAACAGGTATTTCTTATGATAAATGTTTTGGTAACAATAACATTGGGTATAAGGAATGAGGAAAATTGAACAATGTTAATAATTAATTGCGTTCATTGAATTAATATTAATTAGAATTATGAAAAAGCCCGTAGAAGCAGATTCTATGGGCTTTTTTGCGTTTAAATAACATAAGACTAATCTTTTCTACAATACTATCAGTTTATATTGACGAGGGGGGGTATTATGGTAATATTTAGAAAAATAAAAATTATATAAAATTAGGAGCTGGAATAGACTAATGAAAATTAAGCTTGCGATATTAGAAAAAGATACTAATTATTTAAATCGTATAGTTATAGCTTTTAATACACGATATGCAGATAAGTTGGAAATATATTCATTTACCAGCTATGAAGTTGCATTAGAGTCATTAGCATCATCTAAAATTGATGTATTAGTGGCTAATGAAAGTTTTGATGTAGATGTTAAAAAACTTCCTCAAAAATGTGGCTTTGCATATTTAGTGGATTCTCCTGATATAGATAATGTCAAGGAGCAGCGGGCTATATGTAAATTCCAAAAAGCAGATCTTATATATAGACAGATATTGAGTATATATTCAGAAAAAGCTGAAAATATGTCTAAAATGAAAATGACAGAGGATGGCAGTAAAGTAATAACATTTTCTTCACCTTGTGGAGGAACCGGCACATCAAGTGTTGCAGCAGCATGTGCTGTTAATTTCGCCAAGAAAGGCAAAAAAGTATTGTATTTCAATCTGGAACCATTTGGTTCATCTGATAATTTCTTTAATGCTGAGGGACAGTTTGATATGAGTGATATTATATATGCACTCAAAAGTGCCAAGGCTAATCTTGCCCTAAAATTAGAAAGTTGTGTAAAACAGGACAGCACAGGTGTATATTTCTTTTCCGCAACAAAAGTTGCGCTAGATATGCAGGAATTACATATGGATGATATAAAACGCCTTTTGTCTGAATTACAACTAATGGGTGGTTATGAGTATGTAATCCTAGATGTACCATTTGGAGTTGATAAAACAATGTTATCAATATATGCGCTTAGCCAACACTTAGTAATAGTTGGAGATGGTTCGGAGGTTTCTAATACAAAAATTCAAAGAGCTTATAATGCATTAACAATTATTGAACAGAATACGGGTGAGCCAATCGTTAATAATATTGGAATAATCTATAACAAGTTTAGCAATAAGACAGGAAATTTACTGGAAAATGTTATAGAGGCCAAAACATTAGGTGGTTCGCCACGATATGAACACGCAACTCAGAAACAGGTAATAGAACAGCTTAGTTTGTTGGGAACATATGATGAACTTATGTAGTAAGAACTAAAGCACAGGGTATGAGGGAGAGAAAAATATGCAGTTTCAACAGGAACAGGATATTGTAGCAGAAATAAAAAAATATATAGCAGAAAATCTTCCACTTAGCAAAATGAGCGATGAAGAGCTTGAAGAACAGGTAGAGAATATAACAGCTCATAAACTTGAAAATATATATTGTTCAATAGAGCAGAGAGTATCAATAGTTCAACAGGTATATAGTTCGATTAGAGGTTTTGGATTATTAGACAGCATACTTACGGATGACACTATTACTGAAGTCATGATTAACGGACCAGATAATATATTTATTGAACAAAAAGGTCGTCTCTTTAAGTTGGATAAGAAATTTGAGAGTCAGAGAAGACTTGAAGATATTATACAGCGAATAGTTGGTCTGGCAGGACGTGAGGTTAATCAGGCTAATCCTATATGTGATACAAGACTTCCTGATGGTTCCCGTGTAAATGTTGTTCTTCCTCCAATAGCAATATGTGGACCAACAATAACAATAAGAAAATTTTCTAAGAAACCTATGACAATAGAAAGACTTATACAATATGGGTCTCTAACTCAGGAAATAGCCGACAAATTGGAACTGCTTGTAAGAGCTAAATTTAACATATTCATATGTGGCGGTACAGGTTCTGGAAAAACAACATTCTTGAATGCACTTTCTAATTATATACCACATGATGAACGAGTAATTACGATTGAAGATTCAGCTGAATTACAGATAACAGGTATAGATAACCTTGTAAGTCTTGAAACAAGAAATGCTAATGCATCAGGTGCAGGTCAGATAACAATAAGAGATCTTATAAAATCTTCTCTGCGAATGAGACCAGAAAGAATCGTAGTAGGTGAGGTCAGAGGTGGAGAGGCGTTGGATATGCTTCAGGCAATGAATACAGGTCATGATGGTTCGTTATCAACAGGACATGCCAATTCAACACAAGATATGTTAAGTCGTTTGGAAACAATGGTTCTGCAGGGAGCGGCAGGTTTACCACTTGAGGCTATCAGACAGCAGATTGCATCAGCGGTAGATATAATTATTCATCTTTCGAGACTGCGTGATAAGAGTAGAAAAACAATGGAAATAACAGAAGTTGTTGGTTATAAAGATGGTCAGATAATACTTAATCCATTGTATGTGTTTGAAGAGGATGAAAACAGTACGTTAGATAAAGTGTCTGGAAGTTTAAAGAGAACATCAAATCCTATGATAAATGATTTTAAGTTGAAACTTTCAGGAATAAAAGAACAAATATAAAATCGGAGGTACATATGTTTAAGAAAAAGAAAAAAGAGCCATTAGAGCCGCAATATTATCAGTCTCCGACAGGAATACCAACATACAATTACAATGTTTATTATATGTCAAAGAAAGAGAAAGTAATATATTTCTTAATTGCTTTCATAGTTGGAGCTGCTATTGGATATCTGTTTTATGGCGGAATTGGTAAGGATGATTTAGGCAATGCAACAACAGTTACATATGTACTGGATGTTATTGTATGTACAATTACAGGCGTAATAGCAGGGAAAATGTTTCTTCCTATTAGAACAAAGCAGATAATTAAAAAGAAGAAAAATGATTTACGACTCCAGTTTAGAGAGCTTCTTGATGCTTTGGCAACATCCATAGGAAGTGGAAAGAACATAATAGACTCATTTAAGTCAGCATATGATGATCTTAGTATTATCTACAATGAAGACGCAAGCATAATTAAGGAATTAGCAATAATACTGGATGGAAATAACAACAATATTGAAATTGAAAAATCTCTTCTTGATATGGGAATCAGAAGCGGAATAGCTGACATAGTAAGTTTTTCAAATGTCTTTGAAACCTGTTATAGAAAAGGTGGAGATATCAAAGATGTAATTAAAAATACACAACAGATTATTAATGAAAAGATGGAAGTCCAGATGGATATAGAAACAATTGTCACATCTAGCAAGAATGAAGAGAATGTCATGACGGTACTTCCTATAGGACTTATAGCATTAATTAAAATGATGAGTCCGGAGTTTTCTGCTAATTTTGTAACACCAGTTGGAATAATTTCTACAACAATTGCAATTGTAATGTTTATTATTGCGAGAAAAGTTGGGCAGAAAATATTAGATATAAAAATATGATAGGGAGGCATATATGTTTTTAAGTATACAGTCATTAGTAATAATGGGAATTGGAACAGTAGTAACATTATTTTTCCTTATCATGTTAGTTACAAGTGGCAGATATGATATGTATCTTGAAACACTTGATAGTAAGGAGTATCCATTTTTTCAATTGTATGGTGTGGGATTTAGAATAAATGATTTGATAAAAATGGATTTTTCAAAAAAATCAGAAAGAAAAAGAAAACAACAGCTGGCACTTCTTAAGGGAGATCAGCTTGCTGAGTATTATTTGAGAGTTAATGCAGCAGAGAGAACAACATTTGCCTCGTTGTGTGTAGTTGCGGGATTTATTATGTATGGAATATCAAGAGAAATTATAGTTCTGGTTTTGTTTATAGGATTTGGTGCATTGGCATATTATTATGTTTCAACAATTCCATCGGAAACTATAAAGAAGAAGACAGATGCCATACTTAACGAATTCGCAGATGTTGTATCAAAACTTGCCTTGTTAGTAAATGCTGGAATGATTCTTAGAGAAGCATGGGAGATGATAGCATATTCTGGCGAAGGAGAATTATATGATGAAATGAAACTGGTGTGTGTGAATATTAATAACGGAATGTCAGAGATAGATGCATATACGGAATTTGGAACCAGATGTACAGCACCAGAAATTAAAAAGTTCACATCAACGATAATACAGGGAGTTGTAAAAGGAAATAAAGAACTTGTAGAGATGATTAAGATGCAGAGTCGTGAGATGTGGAATTCTAAACAGCACAGAGTAAGACAGCAGGGCGAAAAGGCAGCAAGTAAATTACTTATACCGACATGTATTATGTTCATAGGTGTGCTGATAATGATAATTGTGCCGATATTCGCTAACCTTGGGGTGTAGCGGTTGAGGATAAATTCAAACGAGGAAAGGAGAGAAAATATGTCATATTTATTAACACTTAAAGCTGTTGCAGGAGCTAAACTTTATAATTTCTTCCATGATGAAAAGGGAGAGGTAAATATTGTGGCTACAGTTGTATTGATTGGTATAGCAGTATTATTAGCAATCGTATTTAAGAATCAGATTGCTAAGTTGTTAAATACCTTGATTACGACAATTACAGGACAGGCAACTGGGGCAGTAACTGATGCACCAGTAACGGAGTAGCATTTATAATCTGATATCTCTGAGAACCATATGTTTCTCAGAGATATCAAATTAAAAGGAGTTATACGGAATGAAGAATAGGATAAAGAACATAAAAAATAGAATAAAAGATGAGCAGGGAATTATGCAGATAGTAGAAGCTGCAATAGTATTTCCGGTTATGTTTTTTGTCCTGTTTTTTATTATATTTATAGGAAACATGTATTTTGAACAGGCAAGGGTAGATAACATAGTGCTTAAATATGCAGTTATGGGTGCAGAATATGTAAAAGACCCATATTCATATGATATTAGTAAAGGAAATACATTGCCTACCAGTGCATCAAGCGTCAAGCCCGAACCATATAGATATATCATTGGTACAGGGTTAAATGGAAACATATCAAAAACAGTGGATAATATATCAGCAGATGTAAAGTCGGAAATTAATGATAAAAGCTTAGTGTTTTTCAGTAATTCTAAAGCAAATAATGTAACAACGGATAATAAGAATGGAAAGGTTGCATGTTTTAATAATTATATTATGTATTCGACATTTTCAGTGCAGGTCAATTATCAGGTTAAATTTCCTATAAGATTTTTAGGTGATGATTATCCAACTATTTTTAATTTGTCGTCAAGAGCAGAAGTTGCTGTAGATGATGTCCCGGAATTTATAAGGAATGTAGATATGGTGGTTGATATGTTTGAGGGAACAAAAGTAGGAACTACTATAGAGACAACGCTGACAAAGATGAAGAACTTTATTAACAAATTTAGTAAATAATAGGGAGAGACAAAATGTTGAAATTAATGCACAGAAGAAGAGGAGCAATATCTATATTTTTGGTAATAGTATTGTTACCTATGATGATGGTTTCTGCAATATTTGTTGATGAAAGCAGAATTCAATTAGGAAACTCCATTGCTACTGCGGCAGGAGATTTAACATTAAATACAGCACTTACTAATTATGACACAGTATTAAAAGATATGTATGGATTGTTTGCAACATCACAGAATATGGATGAATTGTATGCCAATCTGGAAACATATTATAGAAAATCAATAGTATCAGCAGGTGTTGCTGAGGCAGATGCAGAAGATTATGCTTCGCAGATAATGGAATTTCTTAAATCAGAAACTGGTAAAGATGATTTAATGAATATGAATTTGAAAGAATTTACTGTTAGCCAGGCGGATAATGGTAATCTTGCAAATGCTGCAATGTTAAAGAATCAGATTGTAGATTTTATGAAATATAGAGCCCCATTGGGGATAGGAATGGATTTCTTAAATGCTTTACAGAGTATGAAAAATCTTAATAAGCAGATGAAGTTAATAGAAGATAAGACTGCTTTTTATGATGAAGAAAATAAAGTTATATCCAGCCTTCAGGGGGCATGGAATCAGATGCAGATATATCAGTATAAAGGACCTGAATGGGATGGAAGCAGTCAGCTTGAAAAGAACTTCCCGAAAAATAGTGATGTGTACTTTGACACAATGAAACAAGATTTTGAATCTAGAAAAGAGGAACTTAAAACAGCAGTTGATGAAAGTATAACATATTTACATTTTGACGGAAGTAAGCTTGGGTTAAGTGAGTCATCAGTATCATGTGATATAGGTGACGCAGATGATAAGTGGGATGATGTATGGACTGTTAAGTTATTTGGTACAACTAAAACATTTAAAACATCTCAAGGAAATTTATTAACAAAAACAGAAATAAAAGATGTATTAGACTCTATATCTTCTGTAAAAAAGGCTGAGGATGCAATCAAGAATGCAAAACAGAATGAATTCTATGATAAGCTTTCACGAATTAATAATGGAACTAAGTCTGCGCAGGAATTAATGTATATAATAACTCTTCATAATAATGAAGGTCTTAATAGTGGATATGCAAAGGCTATATGTGAT
>OLHA01001333.1_pt1 | contig 13387 bp, 16 predicted proteins | sample 1605961 | NCBI WGS metagenome assembly OLHA01 (sample SAMN03283288) | human gut metagenome | biome: human-associated habitat; material: feces | host: Homo sapiens | place: Peru | collected 2012
AGCATTATTTTTGAGAGAAGATATTTAAAGAAAATTTTACAAAAAAATCACTAATTATTAGTGATTTAATTTATTCATCCAGAGATGTTATTCCAAGTACTTTTTCAAGATAACATTTTCCACAAAGAGATTCATATTCAACATGATTTTCTCCATCTATTGCAACTTGTTCTCCGTTTGATGTAAATTCTCCATTTACTATTCTTCCGTTGAATTTCGCTCTTTTACCACATCTACAAATAGTTATTAATTCTTCCATAACGTCTGATACTTCAAATAATCTTAAACTTCCTGGAAATGCCATTGTTTTAAAGTCACTTCTAAGTCCATAACAGATAACTGGTATATTTTTAAGTTTAGTAAACATAAATAAGTCGTCTACCTGATCACGTGTTAAAAATTGTGCTTCATCTACTAATACGCAAACTATATCTAGTGGTAAAGTACATAAATAATTAATTAGTTTTTCATCGCTTTTAACTATGTGATCCACTTTTCTTTTAAGACCTATTCTTGTTACTATTTTATCATCACCCTTAGTATCAATTCCAGGTTTTAATATTACTACTTTCATTCCTCTTTCTTCATAATTATGTGCTACTTGTAATAATAGCGTTGTTTTTCCACTATTCATAGCTCCATATCTAAAATATAATTTACTCATCTTTGTCCCTCCTTGGAAAACATTCATAATATACTTTTTTTAAGTGTTCATTTGTTACATGAGTATAAATCTCTGTTGCTTTTAGTGAACTGTGTCCAAGTAATTCTTGAACTACTTTTATATCACATCCATTATTTAACATATCTGTTGCGAATGTGTGTCTTAATACATGAGGTGTTACATGTGTTTTAACTGATAATTTAGACATGATATTATCTATTATGTATCTAACTCCCCTATCGGTAAGCTGTCCACCTTTCGAATTTACAAACAGATAATTATGATTTTTTCTTTCGTGTGTTTTCATGTATTCTTTTAACACTTCTTCTGCATATTCACCATAATAAACTATTCTCTCTTTATTTCCTTTTCCTAAAACTATAATTCTTCTATTATTAAAATCTATATCATTTACTTTAATATTAACAAGTTCACTTACTCTGACACCTGTCGCATAAAGCATCTCTATAATTAATCTATCCCTTACTCCATCTTTATCTTTAGTGGACTCATTAATTATTTCAAGTAAATCATTATAATATATAAACTTAGGAAGCTTCTTTTCCATTTTAGGATAAGCAACTTTAGTAAGTGGATAATCTTTTTTATCCATATAATTATTTTTATATAAAAATTTATAAAATGATTTTAAAGAACTTATTTTTCTTCTTACTGAAGATGGTTTTTCTTTCTTTAAATTTAGATGTTCTAAATAATCTTTTATATCTTCAAAAGTTACTTTTGTTAAGTCCTTTTTTATAAAGATATAAAAATAATATAAGTCATTAATATAAGAAGTATATGTATTTATAGAATAATTCTTTTTACTTATATAACTTATAAAATCATTTATAACATTAATTTTAAGAAATTCTTCTTTATCCATAAGTTCATTATATTACATTTTTATTAAAATAAGAAGTGATTGTGTCTAGTTAGTGCAAACTAAAGGAACTATAAGAATAGTTCCTGATCTATATAAACACCACTTGGTGGCTCATTATATTTTATGGATTATATGTAATAAGTTGCATGTTTTTATAAAAGTTTTTTAGAGGATTATTATACATTATATTAAATAGTCTAGGAGCGGTTAAAATTTAGATATATTTTCTATATCTACTATATATTATGTTTTCTTTTGTAATTATTATAATTAATTAAACTATTAATTGATTGATTCATATGCTTTTTTTAGTATTTTTATGTATTCTTTTGGTAAGCCAGTTGCGGCACCTTTTATTTGTGAAATATTCATACCATGCATTACTTCTGCGACAGACCCTACAATACAGCAATTAGTATCTGTATCTCCTCCCATTAAGAGTGTGTTTCTTATTGCTTCTTCAAATGATGTTGAATTATATAAAGCATAAAGACAATTATTTAATGTTTCACTACATGTTGTATTAAATTTCTTAAATGGTTCATATTTAACTAATAAGTTTAATTTATGAAATACTTCTTCTTTGCCTAACCCATTTCTAAAGTAATAAATCATTAATGCTATTATGGTTGCTGAGTCTATAGCTTCCTTAGAATTATGTGATGGTATTGTTACTAGCCTAGCTTGCTCTATTACATCTTCTTCTTTATCGAATAAATAACCTACTGGTGATATTCTCATCATTGCTCCATTACCAATGCTTGTATTCTTGCCTATTCCTTTTGCCCATTTCATTGTTCCTGGCGAAAAGGGATTTTTAAAGTATGGTTTAAAGTTAGGACTATAATCAATATTTTTTAATATATATTCTCTTAATGTTTCTTCATAATCTTTATTATTGATAATTGCATCTGCGACTGCGATTGTTTCTATTGTATCGTCACTATAAAAAGAATTTGATTGTATTAATACATCGGGACTAATACTTTTTATTCCTTTTAATTGTTCAAATTCATATATGCTTCCTACTTTATCTCCATATATTGCTCCTAGCATAATATCACCTTTTTATTTTATTATATATTTATCTATGTATATTTAGTGATGACTCGACATCAGGACTATAGTATTTTAACGTGCTACCTTTTTCAACATATCCTACATAACCATTGTATCCATTTATTTTTCTTGCTACTCTTTGATTTGATAATAAATTATTTGTAACATTACTTCTTAGTTCCTGATCGTTTGTTAATAAATCCATTTCACTATATATTCTTGTGGCTTGGACTATTTGACTTGTAGGAATATATATTAAATATATATATTCTCTAATGCGATTATTTGATTTATTTGTTGGTATTATTATAAAACCGCTTCCATCAGTTCTAATGAATGTATTTGAAGGATTTCCATTTTGCAAATAAGGTATATTATTCTTAATAACTATAGGTTGCCCAACAATCGAGCATGTCATTACACCATTACGATTTTCAACTGGTATTCTTTTTATTCTCTCTTGGCTTATCTTTCTTAAAGCATTTTGTAATACTGGAACCGGACATTCTTTTACATCAAATTCTTGTTCATCTTTTTCAGCACTTATATCATGATGTTTATTTGAATAAAATTTTTGTCTATCCTCTCTACAAAAATTTCTAAAGCCGCATTTATTATCTTTCTTATTATAAGTATCCCAAGTTAATTCAATTGCATATTGTTTTCCTTCTAATTCAACGATATTCCAGCCGTGATGGCCTTCTCTATTTTGATAGTAACATTTTATATTAATTCTATCCATAGCTTCTTTAAATATCATAGCATAACCAACACAAACACTTTTTCCGGTTATTACCCCTAATAGGTTTCTTGCAGCATCTCTTCCGTTATATTCGCATTCATCATAATTTGAGTATTCGCAAATCTTTTGATATACAAACATACATTTTTCTAGTTCATTCCATAGTGGATTAAGTTGTCTTTCTATTTTTTCAAAGAAATTAATAATGCTAATTAACTCTTTTGGAGAATAGTATGTTCTTTTTTGATAGTGTTCATTATTGAACTTTTCTTTTCTAGTGTCTAAACCACCTATAATACTTATTGTGACATTTGAGTTAAGTTTCATTAAATCATCTGGTTTTAAACCTTTGGTATTATTAAAAACTATGATAATACGTTCTTTTTGTGCCATTCCATTTATTCTTTGTATTGTTTCATTAGTTAATGGAGAATTAATCTTTATTTTCTTCATATAAGTCTCCTAATTCATCATAATAATCATCTTTAACTACTAGTTCAATTTTATTTTTATATTCAGTAAAAATATTTTTTTGTGATGAATATTGTGATTTACTTACTATGAGTTTTTCATATTTCTCAAATTCTAACTTTTGAAAGTCAACTGTTGTTGCTTTACTTATATCTAGTTCAATACAATCTATATCATATACATGTGCTACATTTTTAGCTATTACTTTATTATATTTCTTTTTAATAGAATTAAAATTTATTTCAGTATTATCTATAACTAATTCTTCAATATCTATACTATTAAAATATGCATATAAATTATCATTAGAAAAATCACAATTATACAGCTTTAATACTTTTAAATTTTCTAGTTTTTCTAAAATTAATAAATCGTTTTCTCCGATAGTCATATTACATAAAGATAATCTTTCTAACTTCTGAAAATTATATAAATCATTTAAATCAACTGTTTGAATTTCTCCTGTAATACTTAACTTATTTATTGTTAATTCTTTACAATCTTTTGGATTTTCTAAAGAATAAATATACTCTTCAATACTCTTTGTATTCATCAAATATCACTCCTATAATAATTATATCATACTAATTAATATTACTTAAATTATTCTTTTAAATTAGCGTACTTGTTATGGTGAATATGTGTTTATTAATGATTCATTTTTATTAATAGTTATTTTTATTGTACCTGCTTTATCTATTCTTATTATTTTAGTATTTTTTAATGTTTCTAAAGTTTCAGTATTTGGATGACCAAATTTATTGTTTTTTCCAACTGAAATAATAGAATATTTGGGATTAATTTTGTTTATAAATGATACACCAGTACTTGTTTTAGAACCATGATGACCTACTTTTAAGAAATCTATATCTTTTAAGTTATATTTTTCTATTATAGTTTTTTCTACTTTTTTGTCTGCATCTGCCATGAATAAAAAATTCTTATTATATATTTTAATTAAAAGAACTAAACTATCTTTATTTTCATTATTATAAATATTGTTATTTAATGAATAAATTTCTATGTTATCAATACTCATATATTTTGTTTCTAAAGAATTAATATTTATTTTCTTTTCTAAAGTGTTTTTTCTTCCTTTATTTGTATATTTATTTATTACTTTAAAATTATTTAACAATTCTAAAGCGTACCCTGCATGATCTGCATCTCCGTGTGGTGACATACGTTTATGCATACGAATTTGAGCAAAAAAAAGATTGCAAATTGCAATCCAATTATTTTTTATAAAATTTTAATGTTTTAAATTAATTGTTTTTTGACTACCAATATAATAATAAATTCTTTCCCCATATCCATTTATTGCTTCTATATCTTTCAATCCTATTAATTCTTCTGAAGTATTAATATTCGGTAATATACATTTTGTTACTTGAGCTGTATCAATAATTTCAAAATTACCATTTGTTCTCTTAATAACATTGAAATTGTGAGCTTCTTCTTGTCCATTTTCTTTTTTTATTTTACCTCCAACCATATATACTTCATATCCAAGAAAACTTAAAATATTTTGTTCTAAAAATGCATATTCTGTACATGCAGCTAAACCAGCTCCTTTTATATCTGATAAATTTAATCTTATATTCCCTATCTCATCTAATTTATCCCAATCAATAGAATTTCTGTATCTTTCAGATTCCTGCCTGTATTTTTCATCTTTTGTATTATAAAAAGCAATATTGTATAAATAAGCTTTACCAAATTCTGTAATATCACCATCAAAGTTAGAACATTTATAACTCATTATAATATATGGCAGATTCTCTCTCAAAAAATATGGTTGATTAGGAAGTTTTTCTTTATAAAAATCATATAATTGTTTATATGGTGAATCTTCATTTATAGAAAAATAATTTCTAATTATTCTCATCATACTGTTTATACTAAATCCTTTTTTATCCATATTATCTCTAATTAAATTAATTATAGCATCATATATTTCTGTATTATCATGATAATAAACAATATCAACTATTCTATTTCCTGTAAAAGAAACATCCATGTTTTTGTTTATAAATCCTTCATGAAAAATAATCATATCTGTATCATTTTCCTTTATTGTTTCATGTTTAGATATACAATAATTATCTGAATTTAAATATTCAATTTGACTTTTTATGATTTCTTCGTTTGTTTTTCCCTGCTTAATTAAATCTCTCAACTCTTCAACATTTTTAAACATGTTATCACATCCTATAAATATTATATCATACTAATTCATATTCTCTAGCAATTATTCTATCATCTGAACAATATTTTATAACATATTCATTGTCTTGCTTACAAATAATGATTCCTACTGTATCACTTTCGTCAATTGTTTTTACATTTTTATCAATGTAATTCATATAAGTCATAATTTGACCTGTATGTTCTTTCTTGAGTTCAGTAACCTTTAATTCTACTACTACATAACATTTATACTTAATATTATATAGAAGTAAGTCTATATAGTTATATCTATCATTTAACTTAATGAGATACTCACTTTTAATAAATATAAATCCATTTCCTAATTCATCTAAAAATTTTTCGATATCTTCCAAAATTAATTTTTGTAATACTTTCTCTGAAAATATATCATAGTTATTGCTATTTTTAATCAAAATTGGATTCTTTACGAAATCAACAATATTAGATTCTTTTTGCTCTATTAATTTATTTTTAGTGAATTCCGAAAGTCTTTCATATTTATTCGACTTTATTCTTTTTCTTAACTGTCTAATAGATAGATTATTTAATTCAGTTATTTTAATATAGTATTGAAATTTATTATCATCAAACTAAAGAATTTCACAATAATGACTCCAACTTAATTTGGCAGACAGTGTCTGCCACTTTTGAGAAACTTTATAGAATTGTCTCATATTTTTTAAATTTCTTTGACTATACCCTGGGCCTAAATCTTCAGTCAATCTTAATGAATACTCTTTAATAATACTTTCTCCATATTGATTACCTGCATCTAATAATAATTTGCCAACATTATAGTAAGTATTTAAATCACTTTTATTGATCGAATAACTTTTAACTTTTCTATTTATCTTATTATTTATTAATTCATTTTTTATCTCATTATAATAATTCATATCTACTCCTTTCTATGGACTACAAGTCTCAATTTTTAATTTATTATTTTTAATCTTAAAAATAATACTACCATCTTGATCTGTTCTATATATCTTTGAATCTTCTAAAGTATTTAATACTTCTTTATTCGGATGACCATATCTATTATTTTTTCCAACACTAATAACACTATATCTAGGATTAATTTCATTTATAAAGGTTTTGCTGCTACTTGTTTTAGAGCCATGGTGGCCTACTTTTAATACATCAATATCTGGTAAGTTATACTTATTTAATATTTCTTTTTCAGTAGTACTCGAAGCATCTCCCATAAACATAAATTTATAACCATTAAGTTCTGTATAAATAACATTACTATTATCATTTTCGTTATCATATTCTTTTGTGTTTAAAAAATATAATTTGTTATCATCTATATTTAACTCTTTAATACATGAATAATATTTTGTATTCTTTTTATCTAATACCTTGATTAATTTCTTTTCTAAATCATTGAACTCTCCACAATTAAAGATTACTTTCTCTACTTTAAAGTTTTTTACTAAATTAATCGCTTCTCCCATATGATCGTAGTCGCCATGAGTTAAAACTAAATAATCTATTTTTTTAATACCTACTGATTTAAAGTACGGAATAAGTATATTTTTAGATATATCATAATTAATATTTCCTCCCGTATCAATTAATATATTTTTATTTTTTAATCTAATAAGAGATGAGTCACCTTGCCCAACATCTAAAATACTTACTTCACTATTTACTATTCTTCCATTATTAATAAGAAAAATTAGACTTATAATTGCTATAATAATTTTATAAACTAAACTCTTTTTTCTTTTTAAAATATATATAAATATTATGTAATACATAATTATTAAAAAAATATTCATCTTACATATTGAAAAAGAAAGAAATTTTATATTAGAAAAAAAGTCTGTAATTTTTTCAAAATAACTTATAAACATATATAATATATTATCTAAACTAGGAAATAATACTGTAACCAAACTAAGTGGAAATAATATATATGAAACAAATGGTATATAAATAATGTTAAGAATAATACCAAGAAAATTAACTTCAAAAAAGTTATTAATAAGAACTGGCATTGATGAAAAGAATGATATTAATGATGTTTTAAGTGATTTAATAATAAATTTTCCTTTAATTAATTTACTGCATCTTATTAAAGTAAAACTGATTATGAATGAAAACAAAAATCCAATATTATAAATATTATAAGGGTTTATAATCACTAATATTGAAAAAAGCAAAAGAACTAAATTTGAATTATCTATGTTTAATTTAAAACTTTTATTTATAAAAAATAATATAAATTGAAAAGTTGCTCGTACCATTGATATTGTAAAATTTGTTAAAAATAAGTAAATGCTTAAGAAAATTGAAACTATTATATATCTTTTTCTTTCTTTAATTTTGTTTAATAATTTTAGTAAAACAATTGATATTAAAGATACATGCATACCTGATACTGCAAATAAATGACTAACACCAATTTTCTGATATTTAGTATAAACATCTTTTTCAATTAAACTTTTATCAGCATATAGAAATGCAAGTATATATCCTTTTGATTTATTTGCATTTTCAATTTTTCTAAGTAAATTATTTTTAAGTGTATAAAAAACATTATCGTTTTTCTTTATTACAGTAATCTTACTAGCTGTTACAACATAATTTATTTTATTACTTAGTAAATATCTTTTATAATTAAACAAATTAAAATTGACATTTTCTTTAGGCTTTTTAAATACACCATAAACATATATATAATCACCATAAGATACATTTATATCACTATAATAATTTACAAGTACCTTTTCTTTTCCTTTTACCCATATAGTAGTTTTATCTTTACTCTTTTTATAATCCATAACTGTTCCATATAAATTCTTGTCACTATCTTTATATTCTGATTTTACTATAATAAAATTAATAAAAATAAATGAATAAATTAAACTTAATACAAGTAATACATAGAATATATAATTACACTGTAATATATTTTTTAATTTTTTCAAATAAAGAATCGCCTATTCCAGATACATTTTTAATATCTTCTATAGAACTAAAATTACCATTTTCTTCTCTATACTTTACTATATTACTTGCTTTTGATTCACCTATTCCAGTAATGGATGAAAGTTCTTTTGTAGTCGCAGTATTAATATTTACTAAACTACTATTCTTCGTATTTTGAGTTATAGTATTATTACTTACATTTGTATTTTCAGAGTTTGATGGCACAATAATAACCATTTCATCAGTTATCTTTTTACTTAAATTAACTGAGTAAGTATTTGCATTTTCTTTTAAACCTCCTGATGCATTTATTGCATCTATTACTCTTGATCCTTCTTTTAACTTATACACACCTGGATCTTTTACCTCACCTTTAATATCTACATAATAGTATTTTTTCTCATTACTTTGATTATTTTCTTTGACAATACTATCATTTTCTTTAGCGCTCGCACCATTTGTAATTAAAACTGAAATAATGGTAAATAAGACTAAAACACCTAAAATTACATACTTAAAATTTTCTTCTATTTTTTTCATAAAAAAACACCTCCTATAGATATATTCTCTATAAGAAGTGCAAATTCCCCTATTTTAGAACTTTTTTTTGTAAAAAATTGTAATTTTCTATTGAAACTCTCTGTACAAGAGCAAGTCCTATTGCTAGAGTAAGCGCAAATGAACCACCATAACTTAAAAATGGAAGTGGTACACCTGTTAAAGGAACAAGGCCTAAAACACCAGTTAAATTTACAACTACATGAAGTAAAATATAACTCGCGACTCCATAACAAATAGTCCTGTTTACTATATTATATGACCTAAGTCCAATCATAAATATTCTAATAATTATTATCATGTAAATAAGTATAACAACAATTCCTGTAATAAGTCCCATATCTTCTACTACTATTGGAAATATAAAGTCAGTATATGCTTCTGGTAAATATAAATACTTTTGTTTACTGTTTCCTGGTTCTATACTAAATAATTTACCATTGTTTATAGCAATATAACCATTACATACTTGATATCCTGTATCTTCTTGATATCTAGTACATGGTTTTTTATAATTAAATCTAGATTTCTGCATTCCTGTTAATGCACTTCCACCTGTTACTAGAAGAATAAGTAAAATAATAACTACAACTACGAGTCCTGCGAAAGTTGTTTTAACTTTTATTTCTTTACTTACATTTGATGAATAAAATAATATAACCGATATAAAGAATAATATAAGCCCTGTACCACCATCAGGTTGTAAAAGAGTTAAAATTGTAAATATTGCGCCTAATACAAGTGGTGTTAAGGCTACCACAGGATTATCTAGTCTTTTTTGATTCATTTGATAGTATACACCAGTAAATAAAATAAGTGCTACTTTAGCAAATTCACTCGGTTGAAGACCAAATGGTCCAATATAAATCCAGCTTTTAACACCCGCAGATGTTTCTGTTCCTGCAACAAGTAAAAATATAAGCATTAGTATTAATACTCCCGCAATCAAGAATATTAATTTATTATATTTTTTTAATGGTTTTCTAATTATTATAATTGCCATTACAAGTGCTGAAACTAAAAATATTAATTGTCTAAAAAAATATTTTGTATTTTCTCCTGTATTTAAAAATGATTTCATGCTGGATGCATCAAGTATCATAAATAAACCAAAGATAAACATAAATATTGATAAAATTAATAATGGTTTGTCCATTTTATTAAATGCCCTTATCATTTTCTTATCACCTAATATAATTTTAACATAAATATATAAAATTACCTAGATATTAGGTAAATTAAATAACATTTTATTTACATTATTAATACAATATAATAGAAAACAAAAAGGAGGTAACGTTATGTATTATTACGGATACAGTGGTGGTTATGGATATAATAATCCTTGCTGTGGCGGTAATCAAGGTGGTTATGTTTATCCAGTAAATACTGGTTATGGATATAATAATGGCTCAGGTGCCGCTATTATATTAGTATTGTTTATATTACTTGTAATAGTTATAGGAGCAGGATTCTTTAATAGAAATAACTAAACATAAAAAAAGCCTTTTGGTCTATCCAAGAGGTTTTTTAATTAAACTTATTCCACATAAATCATCACATCCATATGATGCGACTACTCCATTTATATCTCTTCTAATGACTCTATCAAAATAATGTAAATCTTCTAAATATGTTACTATATCATCCATATTTACATATTTTTGATTAAGATTACCAACTACTACAGCACTACTTTCAAAAGACTCTTTATTTTCATTATTTACTATATTTTTTGTAAAATTCATCATTCCATCTTTTCTTTTAGATTTAAATATATTTTTAGTATATAAATTACCTTCATCATTAAAGTCAACTCTAAACTTTATACCCGCAATGACTGCTGTTTTAAGACCAATTAATAATGCCTTTTCTTTTTTGCATAATTCTGATTTATTTCTTCCACTTCTTATAAATCCTTTTGGATCAGGTACATAAAAACTAGATGCAATCCTTTTCTTTATATCATTTAAGTAATTGACTATATTTTTAGCATCATAACCTTTTCTTCTTAAATGTTCAGCAATTTCACTAATAAGTGTCCCACCAGTTGCTCCTGTAAATGTATCTACAACATATATTTTATTTTCATATTCATCATTTAATTCATTTGCGGCAAGAGAAGCTGAATTAAAACTTCCTTCACTAATACCACTACTCATACTTAAATGTACAACATCTTTTTTATCTTTTAGTATTGATTCAAATTTATCTATAAAGTCACTTAATATTGGCGAAGCAGTCGTAAACGTACTTCCATTTTTTGTTTTTTCCAGTATAGTTTTTGAATCTATATCAATAACATCTCTATATGTCTTATCCTTATTTTCAATTATAGTTGCAGGTATCATATTATCCATATTTAATGGATCTATACCACTATCACATGTTACTATTACTTTTTCCATAAAAAGCCTCCTCTAGTAGAATATTTAATGCTACTTCATGCATAATTATAACAAATCTAGTAAATTTATTTGTAAATTTTAGTTTTTATTTACACACATCAAGAAAAATTTTACATATTAAATAAAATATGATAAAATATTTATCGGATTTAGGGGTGATGTATATGATTAAATCTAATCAAATTTTAGATGAAAAGGATAAAAGACTTAGAAAAAAAAGTATTGATGTAACTTTTCCTTTAGAAGATAAATATAAAAAATTCATAGATGAATCAATTGAGATGCTTACTTTAAGCCAAATTGAAGAAGAAGCAGAAAAGTATAATTTAAGACCTGGTATGGGACTTTCTGCAGTACAAGTTGGAATTTTAAAAAGAATATTTGTAATTGTTTATGAATATGAAGAAGGAAAATTTGAAAATTATATTTTCATTAATCCAAAGATTTTAAGTCATTCAGAAGAAATGGTTTATGTTGATGGTGGTGAAGGATGCCTTAGTGTAAACAGAGAAATTGAAGGTATCGTTCCAAGATATGCAAGACTTAATGCTGAATACTATGATATAGATGGTAATAAACATAAAATAAGATTAAGAGAAGAACTTGCGATAGCATTCCAACATGAATATGATCATTTAGATGGTATACTTTTCTATGACAAAATAGATAAGAAAAATCCATATAAAAATCAAAATTTAATGAGAGCAATTTAAAAGAAAGTTTATTTATTTTAAAAACTTTCTTTTATTTGTTTTCATTTATCCAACTTGTTAATTCATCTTTACTTTGAAATCCAACTTTTTTTGATATTAATTTTCCTTCTTTGAATAGTAATAAAGTTGGTATACTAAGTACTCCAAACATATTTGCAATTTCACTACTTTCATCTACATCAACTTTACAAAATGAAACATAATTTATTTCATTTGATAATTCTTCTACTATTGGTGATATCATTCTGCAAGGTCCACACCATTTAGCAAAAAAGTCAACTAATACCATTTCCCCATTTATTTCATTATTAAAATTATCTTTATTTAATATTTTTACGCTCATAATTACTCTCCCACTTTACATTTTGTTATTTTATTTTTTGAATATAAATATTCAAGTGAATCTTTTTCTATAACTTTATTTTTTTCCATTATATCAATTGATTTACAATTAAATTCTGAATCTGATAATTTATCTTTTTCTTTTATTAAATCATTAATATCATTTAATGATGATATTGTACTATCAATCTCTTTAGATACAAATGGTGTTTTTTCTAAAATAAAGCTTCTAATATTTGATTCTGTAAAAAATTTATTATTATTAAGTCCAAATATTGGTGATGATAATATAAATAATATTATAAACACTATTAAATAATATTCTATAGCTCCTAAAATTGCTCCTAAAATTTTAGATGGAATCGCAAGTATTATAGTTGCTCTTAATATTTT
>OLHA01001335.1_pt1 | contig 13384 bp, 10 predicted proteins | sample 1605961 | NCBI WGS metagenome assembly OLHA01 (sample SAMN03283288) | human gut metagenome | biome: human-associated habitat; material: feces | host: Homo sapiens | place: Peru | collected 2012
ATGACGCTGACCGGCCACCTGAAAGAGCTGCGGAACCGGCTGATCATCTGCGCAGTCGTGTTTGTGGTGGGTGTGATCGGTTTTCTGGCAGTTTCGGACAAACTGATCGATCTGCTGACGGCCATGGCCCGGAATGCGAACTACACCTTCGTCTTCCTGGCCCCGCAGGAGAAGCTGATGCAGTACTTCCGCGTCTCGCTGATCGCGGCGGTGGTCATCACCGTGCCGGTGGCGCTGTATCAGATCTACGCCTTTGCAAAGCCGGGCCTGAAGCGGAGCGAGAGCTTCTTCTTCAAGCTGGTGCTGCTGCTCGGCCTGGTGCTGTTCTGCATCGGCATCCTGTTCGCCTATAAGGTCACCCTGCCCTTTATGCTGAACTTCCTGGTCACTCTGGAAGGCACCGATTACATCACGGCGTCCATCAGCATCGAGAGCTACATCAACCTCTGCCTGACGATGTTCATCATCTTCGGCTGCGTCTTTGAGATGCCGCTGGTCACCATCATTCTGGCCAAGATGGGCATCGCAAACCCGGAGATCATGAAGAAGGGCCGCGGCGTTGCCATCGTCCTGATCTTCCTGACCGCAGCCATCATCACCCCGCCGGACATCGTGTCCCAGTGCTTCGTGGCAGTGCCTATGTGTCTGCTGTACTTCATCAGCATCTTCCTGAGCAGTATTTTCTACAAGCCCAAGGCGGACGAGGATGACGAGGACGACGAAGAGGACTCCGACGCGGAGTGAATCCCGGCTTTTTTAGCAAACTGAAAACGCGCTCTGCCTTTGCGGCAGGGCGCTTTTTTACGTGGAGGAACGGGCAGATTGCAAACACTCCGGCAATATGCTATACTGTTCACAAGGTAAAAATCAGCGGGAGACCGCTGCGAAAAAAGGGGTAAATGAATCATGAAAGAATACGCATTCGGCATCGACCTCGGCGGCACCACCGCGAAGGTCGGCTTGTTCACCACCTCCGGCGCGCTGCTGGAAAAGTGGGAGGTGCCCACCGATACCTCCAACGCCGGTGAGCACATCCTTGAAAATCTGGCCAACGCCATCCGGGGCAAGATGGCCGAAAAGGAGATCCCCGCCGAGCAGGTCGAGGGCGTGGGCATCGGTGTGCCCGGCCCCGTGCTGAACTCCAGCGTGGTGCCCATCGTCTGCGCCAACCTCGGCGGCTGGGGCGAGCGGAATGTTTCGGCCCAGCTGTCCGGTCTGCTGGACGGCCTGCGGGTTCTCGTCGGCAACGACGCCAATGTGGCGGCGCTGGGCGAGATCTGGATGGGCACGGCGAAGGGCTGCCGCAGTGCGGTCATGGTCACGCTGGGCACCGGCGTCGGCGGCGGCGTCATCGTCAACGGCAAGGTCGTTGATGGCACCCACGGTGCGGGCGGCGAGATCGGCCACATCACGGTCAATCCGCACGAGACGGCGGTCTGCGGCTGCGGCAAGCGCGGCTGTCTGGAGCAGTATTCCAGCGCCACCGGCGTTGTCCGCTGCATGAAGAAGCTGCTGGAAGAGAACCCGGATGTAGACAGCGTTCTGCGCGGCAAAGAGTTCGAGGCCAAGGATGTCTTTGATGCAGCCCGCAGCGGCGATGCTCTGGCGGCCCGCGAGGTGGATGAGATGTCCAACACCCTCGGCATGGCGCTGGCCAGCATCGCTTCGACCACCGACCCCGAAATGTTCCTTGTCGGCGGCGGCGTGGCCCGCGCAGGGGATGTCCTCTTTGACCCGCTGGTCAAGCACTTCAAGGAGTATGCCTTCCGCTCCTGCCGCGAGACGCCCATCAAGTCCGCGAGCCTCGGCAATGACGCCGGTATCTATGGTGCAGTGCGCCTGATCGTGGGAGAGTAAGGCTTCATTTTCCACAAGAAAAAGCGAAGCGGTTGAAAATTCAGCCGCTTCGCTTTTTTCATGCGTTGATTTTAAGTTTTACAGCGTATCCTCGCCCGGAAGCTGGTTCCACAGGCGGTAGTAGACGCCCTGTTTTGCCAGCAGCTCGTCGTGAGTGCCGGATTCCTCGATGCCTTCGGCACCGAGGACGAGGATGCGGTCGTAATTCTTGATGGTGGTCAGGCGGTGGGCGATGGTCAGGGTGGTGCGGCCGTGGGCCAGCTTCTCAAGGCTGTGGCCCACCAAGATCTCGCTCTCGTTGTCGAGGGCGCTGGTGGCCTCGTCAAGGATGAGGATGGGCGGGTTCTTGAGGAAGACGCGGGCGATGGCGATGCGCTGCTTCTGGCCGCCGGAGAGCTTGACGCCGCGCTCGCCGACGTAGGTATCGAAGCCGTCCTTCAGGGCCAGAATGAACCGCTCTGCGCCCGCCAGACGGGCTGCCTCAACGATCTCCTCGCGGGTGGCACCGAGCTTGCCGTAGGCGATGTTCTCCGCCACCGAGCCGCTGAAGAGGTAGACGTCCTGCTGGACGATGCCGATATCCTGCCGCAGACTCTTGAGGGTGACGTGCTGGATGTCCTGCCCGTCGATGTAGATGTGGCCGCTTGTCACATCGTAGAAGCGGGGGATCAGATTGCACAGGGTGGTCTTGCCGCCGCCGGAGGGGCCCACCAGCGCCAGACGCTCGCCGGCCTTGATGTCAAGGCTGACGTGGTGCAGGACCTTGTTGTGGTCATCCGGGTACTCGAAGCTGACGTCGTCGAACCGGATGGCACCGGGGCCGGGCTGCAGGGGCTTTGCGTCGGGGGCGTCGTGGATGGGCACGGGGGTGTCCATGATCTCAGCGAAGCGCTCGATGCCGGTCATGCCGCGCTGGAACTGCTCGGCGAACTCGACGATGCGGCGGATGGTGGCGATCAGGGTGGAGACGTAGAGCACGTAGGCCACGAGGTCGCCCGCGCTGATCTTGCCGTACACCAGCGACAGGCCGCCCGCCAGAATGACGACGAGGTACATCAGGCCGTCGAACAGGCGGGTGGAGGTGTTGAAGGCGGCCATAGCGTAGTAGCCGAGGGTCTTGATCTGCTCAAAGTCCTTGTTGCCCTGCAAAAACTTTGCCCGCTCCTGCTCCTCGGCGGCAAAGGCCTTCACCACGCCCTGACCCAGCAGACTGTCCTCGATGGTGGCGTTCAGCTCGCCGATCTGGACGCGCTGCTGGCGGAACCGGGCGCGGAGCTTCTGGTTCAGCTTGACCGAGACGATGCCCATCAGCGGCACACAGGCGAAGACCGCCAGTGTCAGCGGGAAGCTGGAACGGCAGAGGATGAGGAAGGACGCCAAGATCTTGATGAAGGCGATGAAGAATTCCTCCGGGCAGTGGTGGGCGAACTCGGTCACGTCGAACAGGTCGTTGGTGATGCGGCCCATGATGGTGCCGACCTTGGTGTTGTTGTAGTAGGTGTGGTCCAGCAGAAGCAGGTGGTCAAAGGCGTCGCGGCGCATGTCCGTCTCGATGTGGACGCCCATGATGTGACCGATGCCGGACATGAAATACTGGGCGGCACCGTCGATGATGCGGAGCACGAAATAGAGCCCGGCCAGCTTGAGCACGATGCCCGCCGTCAGGGTGATGCCCACCCCCATGGCGGAGTTGGTGATGGTGCTCATGATTTTGGGCAGGATGATGTCGCAGAGCGTCGTCAGCGCGGCGCAGAACAGGTCAAAGAACAGCACGCCCTTGTACTTGGCCAGATACGGCAGGAACCGCCGGATCAGTGCGCGGCTGCTGGTGTGGTGGGCACTGGGATCTTGGATGGGTTTGGTTTGATCGTTTGACATGATTTCTCCTAGATTCACGTTTCTTTCCTACAACCTCTCAGTCGGGCTAACGCCCGCCAGTCGTCTACCCTTTGTCGCTTGCGCGACATCTCCCTCCGGCCGGAGGGAGTCTTTCCTAGTAGGGGAGCCTCTGGCGTATCCAGTAAGCTTCATCCGACTGCCAAGGCCTCCCCTATTAGGGGAGGTGGCAATGCGAAGCATTGACGGAGAGGTTTACTTCTTTGAATAATCCCGCTCCCCGTAAATGGCGGTGCCGATGCGGACGAGGGTGGCACCCTCGCGGATGGCGTTCTCGTAGTCACCGCTCATGCCCATGGAGAGGGTCTCCATCTTCACGTTGGCGTAGCCGCGCTCCCCGGCTTGGACGAAGAGCTTGTGCACGGCGGCGAGATAGGCGCGGTTCTGGGCGTCATCGTCGTTGACGGGGGGGATGGCCATCAGGCCGCAGACGCGGAGGTGCTCCTGCGCAGCAGCAGCGTCCAGCAGGGGCCAGAGCTGCTCCGGCGAAACGCCGGACTTCGACTCCTCGCCGCCGATATTCACTTCCAGCAGAATGTTCTGCACAAGGCCCGCCTTGGCGGCTTCCCGCTCGATGGCGGCCAGCAGGTGCTCGCTGTCAACGCTCTGGATCAGGCTGGCGCGGCCCAGCACCTTTTTGATCTTGTTGGTCTGCAAATGCCCGATGAAATGGCTCGGCTTGCCGCAGTAGGCCCCGGCGTCATAGTTGGCGCAGAGCTCCTGCACGTGGTTCTCGCCGAACACATCGATGGGCAGGGTCGCGCTGGCGGCCACGGTCTCTGCCGTGCGGGTCTTGCAGGCGGCGCAGAGCTGTACTTCAGCGGGGGTGCGCCCGGCTTCGCGGGCGGCGGCCGCCATCTTCTCGCGGATGGCGGCAACGGCCTCCCGCATCTCTTCCAGTGTCTTTTCAGCCATAAAAACTCAGTCCTCCTCGGTATAGCGGGCGCGCTCGCCGCCGATCAGCTTCGGGCGGGTGCGGGCGCAGAGAATGTTTGCTTCGCCGATTTTGGAAAGGCTCAGCCGGACCGGCACGGCCACCCGGCGCAGGTGCATCCCCATGAGGGTGCCGCCGATATCAATGCCCGCATGGGCGCGGATCTCCTCCACGGCGATGGGGTCGCGGAACTGCTTCCAGCAGGTCGTGGCCCAGCTGCCGCCCGCATGGGGGCGGGGCACGACGCAGACTTCCTCCCAGCCGTATTTCTCGGCGGCTTCCCGCTCGATGATGATGGCGCGGTTCAGGTGCTCGCAGCACTGGGCCGCCAGCCAGATGCCCTGCTGGGCCAGCACGGGCGCGATGCCCGCGTAGACGGCTTGGGCGGCTTCCAAGCTGCTGTCCTTGCCGATGTGCCCGCCGACGATCTCGCTGGACGAGCAGCCCACCACAAAGACATCGCCCCTGCGGAGCTTGGCCTGTGCCAGCAGCTCAGTCACCGCCTGACGAGCCTCTTCTTCAATTTGCTGTTTGAATGCTTCGGTCATAGTCAGATCACCTCATATTCTTACCCAATTCAATTCTGTTTCCCCGGAAATAGCCAGATACAACCGGCTGCCCACAGGGCAGAGCGCGGTGGTGCTGCCCGCTTTTTTGCCGGAAATGGTCCGCCGCCCGCCGCCGGGGGCGGCAGCTTCGGCCCGGATGCTCCCGGCGGGCAGGGAGAACAAATTCTGCTGCATCGTCTGGCTCAGCCGGAGGGCGGCGCCCCGCAGCAGGGTACTGTCCGCGTGGTTTTCCAGCCAGTCGGCGCGGGCCCAGCGATAGCTGATATACAGGGTGCCGTCCTCGTCCAGCGCCAGCGCACCGGGGTATCCGGGCAGACCGGTCAGGGCCGTCCCGCAGTTCCTGCCCCCGGCGGTCAGGCCGCGGGCCGAGGCCTCCACGCTCCAGACGCAGCGGGTGCCGAGGTCGGAGACATAGAGGGTGCCGTTTTCGTCCAGCGCAAGGCCGGAGGCTCCGGCTGCCCCGGTCAGCACGGTCTGCACCGTGCGGGCGGCGGGGTCGTAGACGTAGACGCTGCCGGTGCCGGTGTGAGCGACCAGCTCCATGCGCAGGGCGCTCTCCACGCCGTGCTTCGGCGAGACGGCGGCGGCATCGGTGAAATAGACGCTCCCATCGGCCCCGACAGCCACGGCGATGGGGCAGGAGAGGGCGGTGCCGTCGATCTGGGTCACGACCTGTTCGGCGGCGGCACCCCAGCCGTCGTATCCGGCGCGGCAGAGGGCCCCGCCGCTGGCGGTGACCACGGTGTACCAGATGTCGCCGTCCGGGTCAAAATCGAAGCCGGTGATCTCGCCCTCCGCCGTCAGGATGGAAGAAAGGCCGCTGCCGTCCTCCCGCATCCGCAGCAGCGCGGCCCCGCCGGCGCGGGTGTCGGCCTGTGCGGCGAAGTAGAGCCAGCCGTCCCGCTCCCGGATGCAGGAAATATCCCGCCAGCCGGTGACGGAAAGGACGTCGCCGCTTTCGGCGGTGGGTCCGGCGTCCGGCATCGGCTGGATCTCCGGGGCCGTGTAGGGCGTAACGGTGACGTCAATGGGCCGCAGCACCAAGCCCCAGACGAGGGCAGCGGCGGCACAGAATACAAAGACGATGCTCAGCTTCTGGAAGCGCTGGAGCACTTCTTCCCGCTCGGCGGCGCGCTGGGCTTCCTGTGCGGCCCGGCGGCGGGCGGCGGCTGCCGTGGAGCGCTGGGCGCGGCGCATCCAGCGCTCCACCCAAAGGGCGGCGCTGGGGCCGATGGACAGGGCGGCGATGAGCAGGATGAGCAGCAATTCAACAAGTCCGATCCGCATGGAAGTATGGCCCCTTTTTTCCTTAAAATGTGTGTGGTTTCGTATCGTTTCAGTATAGCACACTTGTGCGCAAAAGCGCAAGCCGCGCCCGTCTGGATTGCACCGCCGGAATGTGGTATACTGAAAGAGGGGGTTTTTCCAAACCCTTCACCCAAACTTCACAAAAATTTCCAAACTTCGCTGTATGATATCCTCAGAAAATCAGCAATTATTCCGTGAGGAGGGAGCCACTGATGGCAAAAATTCTGATCGTTGATGATGAACCCCGGATCCGGGAGCTGATCCGGGAGCACCTGCAGTATGCGGGCTATGTCTGCGAGGAAGCGGGCGACGGCTCGGCGGCACTTTCTCTGCTGAGCGGCGGCGGATACGATCTGGTGATCCTCGATCTGATGATGCCGTTCATGGACGGCATGACCTGTCTGCGGGAGATGCGCACCCGCCACATCAACACGCCGGTCATCATCCTGACGGCCCGCGGCGAGGAATACGATAAGCTGGCGGGCCTTGAAGGCGGCGCCGACGATTATGTGGTCAAGCCGTTTTCCCCGCGGGAGCTGGTGGCCCGCGTCAAGGCGGTGCTCAACCGCACCATGCCCCGGAGCGAAAGCGCCGACGGAACCATGACCTTTGGCGAATTGACCATCGACACGGCCAGCCACACCGTCCGGGTGAGCGGCGAGGAAGTCAGCCTGACGCCTAAGGAGTTCGACTTGCTGGTCTTTCTGGCGTCCAACAAGGGCATCGCCCTCAGCCGCGAGAAAATTTTGCAAAAAGTGTGGAACTACGATTATTTCGGCGAGGACCGCACCGTGGATACCCACGTCAAGATGCTGCGCGGCCATCTGGGCAAGTGCCGGGGCTACATCGCAACGGTGTGGGGCATCGGCTATAAGTTCGACCCGGACGCGGCGCGGTAAAACGGAGGAACGCAGTTGATGCGGCAACAGGAAAAAAAACGGCGCTCCATCGGCATCCGGGGGCAGTTGATGTGGTTTCTGTGCCTGATCTGCCTTTTGCTGCTGGGGATGTTCTGGTTCCTGAGCACGCAGCTGCTGGAGCCGCTGTACACCAAGCACATCCAGAAACAACTGACCGAGGAAGCCGACCTCATCGTGACCAAGATGGACGAAGCCATTGCGTCGGGCACGACCCTTTCCTACTGGGCGTTCGGCGGCATCAAGGTCACGAACGAGGAGTTCTTCAGCCAGCTCGGCAGCGAGATCTATTCCGGCGGGGAGCTGAGCAGCTTCTGCGTCGATATCTCGGACGCCACCCTCCGAACCATCAAAAAATACGAGAACCTGTCCTATTGCAGTCTGCATCAGAAATCCTTCCCGGATACGCTGGACGACGACGCGTTCTATTCGACGGCCCGTCAGGTGCGCCAGTACTGCCGCGAGAACGGGGATTTTGCCCGCGTGCTCCCGGCGGCCAAGCCCTCGGCCTATAATCAGCTCGTTGTGGGGCGGATGACATCGGACGGGGCCTATACCGTCCTCGTCAGCACCACCCTGATGCACGTTTCCGAGGCGGGCACGGTGCTGAGCACGGTGCTGCCGCTGGCGGCGGCGCTGATCTTCGCGTTCTCCATGAGCGCGGCGTGGCTGTTCAGTGAGTGGTTCACAAAGCCGCTGCGCCAGCTTTCCGGCGCGGCGCGGCAGGTGGCGCAGGGCAACTACGCCGTCCATGTGGAAACGCGGCGGAACGACGAGCTGGGCGACCTTGCCGAGGACTTCAACCATATGGCGAAAGAGGTCCAGCGTGCCTCCCAGATGCAGCGGGACCTGCTGGCCAATGTCTCCCACGACCTGCGCACTCCGCTGACCCTCATCAAGGGCTACGCGGAAACGGTGCGGGACATCACCGGCGACGACAAGGCCCACCGCGACGAACAGATGAACATCATCGTGGACGAGGCCGACCGGCTGACGGCCCTTGTTTCCAGCGTCATGGAGCTGAGCAAGGTGACCAGCGGCGCGGAAAAGTGCGAGAAGGTCCACTTCGATATGGCCCAGCTCTGCGATGAGGTCAGCGAGCGGTACGATGCCGTCTGCACCCAGAACGGCTGGCAGCTCCGGCTGGAACTGCCGGAGGAGGAACTGCCCGTTTACGCTGACCCCAACATGATGCAGCGGGCTTTGCACAACCTGCTGGGCAACGCCATGCACCACATCGGGGCCGACGGCGTCTTCGTGCTGCGGGCGGAAAAATGCGCCGAGGGCGTCCGGGTCGAAGTGGAAGACCACGGTCCCGGCATCGCGGCGGATGACCTGCCCTATATCTTTGACCGGTATTACCGCTCCCGCTCCGACGCGGGCAGACAGGGCACCGGCCTCGGCCTGTCCATCACCAAGGCCATTTTCCAGCAGCACGGCTTCCGCTTCGGTGTCCAGAGCACTGTGGGCAAAGGCACGACGTTCTGGTTCCTCATGACAAGCAGATAAACGAAAAGACTGCTGCACACTCCCTCCGTCACGGCTTCGCCGGGAAGAGAAGTTTGCAGCAGTCTCTTTTTTATTGGATCAAATTCAAGCGTCGGCAGAGCGGTAAACGCCGAGGCTGTTGTCGGGCTCCGGCATCTTGACGCGGGAGGCGCGGTCATTGACCGCGACCAGCATCCAGCCCATGAGGGCCAGCACCACCACGATGATGAGCCATTTGACGGCATTGGGGAGTTTTTTCATGTTGACGTTCCTTTTTCGTTAAAGTTCCGGACGGCAGCGCTTGCGGGCGCGGGCCAGCAGGGCGGCGGCATCCGCAGCGGAAGGAGCGTGGACCCACGCGGGGCGGGGCGCGGCCCCCTCACCGGAGCTGCCCGCCTCCACAAACTGCGCTAAATCGGTGTCGGTGCGGTCGTTCCAGCCGATGAAGCCCTCCGGCGAAATATGGGCCCCCAGCCGGCAGTCCAACACGGCGGTCTTGCCGGTGGGCCGCCACGGACGGCCTAAGTAGATGGTGCCCGCCGGGCAGTCCGAGACGAAATCGCAGTCCCAGAAGACGAAGCCGAGGCCGTCGGCCGGACCGGAGGGGGCGGTGATGTAGCTGTGGGGGATGTGGTTGTCCACCGTGCGCAGAGTGCACTGCTCAAACAGCGCGTCCGCCCCGCCGAAGATGAAATCGATGTCGCCCGCGATCTCGCAGTTCTGGTAATACTGGGCGGTGGCGCGGCGGGGCGCAAAGGTGCGGGGGCCGAGGAAGCCGTCCTTTTCCCGCTCTTTTTCGGGCAGCGGGGCGCAGAACAGGGTGTCCTGATTGCCCAGCAGCTTCACCCGGCGGAAGACGGCCCGTGCGCTGTCCACATAGGCGGCCACGGCCTGCCCCACAGCGCTGCCCGGCCCGGCGTCGTTCTCAATGGTCAGGTCCTCCACGGTGAGCTGTTCCCCGCTGAAAAAGGCGGTGTAGCTGCGGAAGGTGTGGGTGGAGCGGCCATCCGGGTGGGGCAGTCTGCCGCCGTCGCCCCAGACAAGGCGGGTGGCGTCGGCTCCGGCTCCCCGCAGGGTGATGCGGCGCTTTTCGCAGACCAATTTTTCCCGGTAAACGCCGGGGCCGATGGTGATCTCGGCTTCCAGCTCATACGGCACGGCCAGCACAGCTTCGGAAATGGAAGCGTAGTCGCCGCTGCCGTCCTGCGCGACGGTGAGGTTTAACATAGAAAATATCCTCCAAAGATGAGGTTTTTCTTTGTACAACCTCTCAGTCTCGCTGCCGCTCGACAGTCGTCCCCTTCTGGCGTTTACACGCCACCTCCCCCGGCCGGGGGAGTCTTTCCTAGTAGGGGAGCCTCTGGCGAAACCGGGAACTTTGCGAGGACTGCCAAGGCCTCCCCTACAAGGGGAGGTGGCATTGCGAAGCAATGACGGAGAGGTTGTACAGAGCAGATGCCATTATTATAAGCCCCGTTTATGAACAAATCAACGCCCACAGCTTTCCAGCCGCAGGACGGCGGCGGTGATATCGTCGGGGCGGCCCGTTGCTTCGGCGCGGGTGCGGGCAGTTTCTACCAGTGTTTTGGCCAGTTGTTCGGGCGGGTCGGCAGCGGCAGCGGAGAGTTCCAGCTGCTTGAGCACCCAGCCTGTGCCGTCCACAAGGAGCCCATCCGACACGAGCACCGCATAATCCCCGGCGGCGAGGTGCACCACCCGGCTCTGGCCGTTTACCCCGCCCAGAATGCCGATGGGGAGGCTGGCGTCCCCCACGGGCCGCGCCCGCCCGCCGTGGACGAGAAAGCCCGGTGCGGCCCCGGCCTTGAACAGCCGGGCGGTGCCGGTGTAGAGGTCCACGCTGATGAGGTCCAGCGTCGCGCCGCTCTCCTCGTCGCTCTTGAGGGCCAGCGCCACATTGACCAGCCGCGCCGCCAGTTCCGCCGTGAACCCGGCCTTCAGCAGCCGGGCCGTCAATTCGGCGGCAAGGTTGCCGTCCACAGCGGCGGGGCGGCCGGTGCCCATCCCGTCACAGAGGATCATCTGAGCCGCCGCCGGGCTGCAGAACTGCTGAACTGCGTCGCCGGAGATCGTCCCCCGCGCGGCGCTGGCCGCAAAGCCGAAGACGGCCCGCAGCGCAGGCTTTTCGGAGAAGAGCAGGGTGGTCATTCCCTTGCAGGAGAGGACCTGCGGCGGCTCAAAGGTGCGGCGGCAGAGCCGCCCGACCTCCTGCGCCAAGGCCGAAAGCTCGGCGGCAGCAAAGCGGGTGCGGGGCAGGGTGACCGCCGCCCGCGTCCGGCCAAGGTCGTCCAGCGAGACGGCGCATTCCAGCGGCGGGGTGCCGAGGCTCGAAAAGAAGTCCGCCACCCGCCCGGATTTGTAGGGCTCCGGATTGCCGGGGCGGCCAAGCTGCTCGCTGAGCACCCCCAGCGCATCGGCCACGGCGCTGTACTGCTCCGTTAAGGCAGTGCGCATGGCCTCGGCGTGGACGCGGGCCTCCTTCCGGCTGCGGTAGAGCGCGAAGGATTTGTTCACCGCCGCGCAGAGAGCCGCCGGGTGGATGCAGCGGGACAGCGCACCGGGCAGGTCGCTGGTTTCCAGATGTCCGTTCTGTTCCAAAATGGGCCGCAGTGCGTTCATCCCATCCAGCGTGGCGGCATATTCCTGTTTCCAGCAGCACTCCCGCCGCCCGCAGTTGAAGCAGAGGCTGTCGTGGGTGTTGTCGATGACCCAGCGGAAGCTTTCGCACCGGTGGGGCAGGGCGTCGTAGACCTCGTTGACCGTTTCCGCCAGCGAGGACAGGCTTTCCGCCACCGCTTCCAGCCGGGTAGCCGCCGCCGAAAAGCGGGGCCGCTCCTCCGGCGGGGCGGCGGACTCTGCGGCGGGCACCGGAGCCAACCAGTCCTTCGGCAGAAGTGCCGCCGCTGCCAACCCGGCCCCGGCACTGAGCAGCAGGGAAAAGGCATTTCCGGGCGGCTGAACGCAGAGCACCCCGGCCACGCACCCGCCTGCGTAGGCGGCGAAGGCTTCGATGCGGCGGCCCGGTGCCAGCAGGGCCCCGGCGGCACTGGCGCAGGAAAGCCCGGCTGCTGCCGGGCCGAGGGAAGGGTCTGCGGCACAGAGGGCAGCCCCGGTCACAGCGCAGTACGCGAGGGCGGCAGTGGGCTGGCCCCGGCAGCAGAGGGCAAGCTCGACGGCGGCACAGACCGCCACGCCAAGGCAGAGCAGCCCCAGCGAAACGCTGCCCAGCGCTGCCGCTGCCCCGGCCGCGACCAGCAGCATCCCAACGCCGGGCGTTTCGGGCGGGAACCGCCGCAGCGCGAAGCCCAGCGCCGCCGCCAGCAGAGCATCCGCTCCGCAGGTCAGCAGGAGATCGACCCCGCCGCCCGTGGGGCCGAAGGCAAAGCAGACGGCTCCCAGCCCCAGCGCCCCGCAGCCCGCCAGCGCGGCAGGGCGGAACCGGCCCGGCCAGAGCCACCGCGCGGCCACGGCGGCCCCCACCGCACAGAGCAGACAGAGACTGTCCAGCGACAGCGCCCCGAACCCGTGGAGCAGGAGGCCCAGCACGACCCCTGCCGCCCCGGCGGCGAAGCAGTCCTCCGCGAACCCCAGCGTCAGCCCCAAGCCGAAGGGCATCAGTGCGCCGTACAGCACGGCCCACCCGCCGAGGAACCCGGCCAGAAATGCCGACCCCTGCCGCAGCGCCGGGCGGACGGCGGCCCGCGGCATCAGCGCCGCCGCAAAGGGGTGAGAAACATCCGTTTTCAGAACTTTGAGCATGAAAAATCCCCGCTTTCCGGCGGGGATCTTTTGTCGTTGTTCTGTTTCCCACGCCGCTTGCATATACTGTAGCGCGGCCGCAGGGCGGTTTTTGGGGGCGTGCGGGGAAGCAACAAAAACTTACCCGTTCAGCTTCTCGATGGCGGCCTTCACGCGGGCGAGGGTGGTCTCGCGGCCCATCATGCAGGCGAGGTCGGTGCCGCCGCCGGGGGTGCGCTGCTTGCCGGAGAGGGCGATGCCCAGCGGGTAGAGCAGCCAGCCGTTCTTCTTGCCCAGCTCCTCGGCCTTAGCCTTGCAGGCGTCGAAGACGGCGTCGCGGTTCGTGAAATCCAGCGCCTCGTCGCTCAGCACGGGCAGCAGGGCCTCCAGCGCCTCCTTAGCGGATTCGGGGGTGGTTTTCTGCTTTTTGTTGGTGTACAGGCTCACATCGTACTCCGGCATGGAGTCAAAGAAGTCCAGCTGCTCCGGGATCTCGCCCAGCACTTCGCACCGGGGCTGGAGGTTCGCGCAGAGGAGCTTCTTGTCGATGGGGGCGTGCACGGCCTGATCGATCCACGGCTCGGCGGCGGCGAGGAAGTCCTCCGGGCTCAGGCGGCGGATGTACTCCGCGTTGATGGCCCGCAGCTTGAGGGGGTCAA
>OLHA01001338.1_pt1 | contig 13365 bp, 10 predicted proteins | sample 1605961 | NCBI WGS metagenome assembly OLHA01 (sample SAMN03283288) | human gut metagenome | biome: human-associated habitat; material: feces | host: Homo sapiens | place: Peru | collected 2012
GTATAATTATCTTTTATAACATTTGAATCTGTCGCTATACGATTTTTTTTATAATATAATTTTGTTATTCCCAAATAACTTGCTAGTTCGTTAAAAGCTTTTATATCTTCAATCGGATACAAAGAGGACGCTATAGCCAAATAAGAATTGTCGTTAATATCGCTTATAAATTCTCTGTATAATTCTTTAGCTTTTTCAAAATCGTTTTCAACTCCGTTTATTAATGGATATTTTAATTTATCGTTTGAATAATAATCCATTTTTCTTCCATAATCGCATAAACCAAATTTTTTTCCCGAAATAGATTTTATATCGTTTATATTTTCTTTATTATGCAAATATTCTATATTGCATAAAGAATTGCATCCGATACAAAAACTTTGAACGCTTTCTATAGAATTGTTATTATCATAATTTATTTTATTTTTTCTTTCCGCATAAAAAACATTTGTCGGACATAAATCGGTTATTATAGAATTATATCCGTTTATTGTTTTATAATTATCGCATAGTCCGCAATAAATGCATCTGTCATAATCGGCTTTTATATAATCGGGCAAATTAAAAGTTTTAACTATATTTTTTATTTCTTCAATAAATTTATTATCAATAATTTTTTCTTCGTTATTTTCTAAATTATTTTTTTCGGTTATATTATATAAATCAAAATATTTTTTTAACTTGCATTTATAATCTACTTCGCAATTTGAACATATAGGTTTATGGCTATATGATATTGAATCTAAAAGCGATTTTCTATAAGAAATAATCTCTTCATCTTCGCTTATAATATCCATCCCGTTTTCAACTATTTCATTGCATGCATATTTGAAACTATAAGAATCTTCATTTTTTCTTTTTATCTTTACAATACATAATTTGCAATTTAATTTATTTTCTTCCGTTATGAAAGATAAATTTTTATTTTCCGCGTTATTTATATTGTCAAATCGAAAGTCGCATAAATTAGGAATATCTATTTTCAAATACGATAAGGCTTTAAGTATCGTCCAACCTTTTTGCGAATATATATCTTTTCCGTCAACAGTAATTTTTATAATCATATAATATCCGTTTTATTTATAAAGCTATATAAAGTAATTTTTTTTTCTATAGCGTATAAAAACTCATAATTAAATTTTTCTATAGTTTGCAATATGCAATTTGTAAGATTTCTTATATATAAACATGAAGAACCTTTTATTATCATATTTAAAGTATTTTTTAAATATATTAAATCGGAATTATCGGACTTGCCTAAAATTATTTTATTTAAATAATATTCGCATAAATTAAAACCAAAACCGCAAGGCATACATTTTTTGCATGATATATTTTTAGCAAATTGAACTATTTTAAGCGAAACTCTTATAATGCATCTATTCTCGCTTATAAAACATATTCCTCCGTTTCCGATTTTTATATTTAAATTATTAAAGTCGTTATAATCCAAAGAGATATTTAATAAACTTTCAATATCCATTGGCGGATTCAAAAAACCGTTTGTAAATACGCATTTTATATCATAATCTTTAGGCGCATTTCCTGCGATTCTTATAATATCGTTAAATGAATTCGATAATTCAAATTCGTATAAATTAGGAATATTAATATCTCCCGAAAGTGAAAGCAAAATAGAGCCTTTAAAATTTCCTTCGCCATATTTTTTAAAATTATCTTTTCCAATATGCGCAAAATATCCAAATTGAGTTATAGTTTCCAAATCAAAAATATAATTTTTATTTTCTAAAAATGGAATGGTTATTTTTTCTTTATAATTATCATAATAAGAATTTTCATCGTATATGTTTATGTTAATTTCATTGTTAATATAATAAATATCTTCAATTTCGGCTAAAGCTTTTATTAAAATATTTTTTTCTTCGCTATAATAACTTCTCAATATTATATCGATATTTTTTATATTTAGAATTTTTGATAAAAATATTGCAGAATCTAAAATAAGATAAGGATTATTTTTAAGTAAAAATTTATCTTTGAATACTAGATAATCGATTGAATAACCGTTTATTATTAAAGTTTCTTCGTTTTCTTTTTTAGAAATAATAATATCATAAAGCGATTTTTGATAAGCGTCTCTTGTAAATATCGGATATTCTTTTAAATCTGAAATTATATTATCATAATTTTCAATTTTAATTTTAGAATAAAGAAAGTCTCCGAAATAATCTTTAAATGTTTGAATATTATCTATAATATTTTCGTTATAAAGAACATATCTTTTCATCTTTTTCTTATATGTATCGCTTCTATATATTTAACGATATTATCAAAAGAACAGTTATTAAATTCCATTCCGTTAATTATTACCGAAACTGCATTTTTGCAGTTATGCATACATTCTACCTCTTTTAAGAGCATGCCGTCAAACGATGGGATTCCAATTTTCAAATCATAATGTTTTCTTATAGATTCTAAAATTGCATAAGAACCTTTCATACAACAATGAAGTCCCACGCATACTTCTATTACCGTTTGCATATTATTTGTTTCCATAAAACCAAAATATAAAAACTCTAAATAAGAGATGAAAATTATTTTAAGAAATATATTATTTCTTTTTATGCCTATTTTTGCGTAAACGCTTTTTTCGTTTATGCGTAGCCATCTTTTGACGAAGTCTTTTTCTTCCTGAAGGCATATACACTCCTGATTTTCTAATTTTAATTTGGATTTTTATTATATCATTTTAATAAATTTATTTCAAGTAAATTTTATAGATATTAATTAAATTTTTTTAAAATAAATCGTTGACATTTTTTTTAAATAATGTATAATTTATCCAATTAAATTAGTCAATAAATCAAAGAAAAATATAAAAGAAAGAAGGAGAAATATTTATGATTAAAAATTTGTTTAATTTATCAAATATTGCATCCTGCAAATTTTATTTTTCTTTGGCTTTTTCTATGATGATGCGCGTTTTTGCGCGCTAATATATCTATTTAAAAAATTATACAAATTCAAAAGCTTTTAGGTTTAGGAGAGATTTTAGTTTAAATCTCACAAGGTTATTAATTTTAATATTTTTATTTTATTTTTAAGGAGAAAAAAAATGGCAAATTTACCAAACAATAATTTTACGACAAATACTTTATCGCTTCATGCGGGATACGAATACGATAGACAGCGAACTTTAAGCGTTCCAATCTATCAAAGCACGGCTTATAGTTTTGAAAACGCCGAACAAGCCGCGGCTAGATTCAGTTTAGAGGAATTGGGAAATATATATTCCCGTCTTACCAATCCAACCGTAGATATGCTTGCAAAAAGAATTGCGGCTGTAGAAGGCGGAGCTTTCGGAGTCGCTACTGCAAGCGGAAGTTCGGCTGTATTCTATTCTTTAGTTAATCTTGCTCAAAACGGAGATAATATAGCCTATTCAAATAAAATTTACGGAGGCTCTCAAACTTTGCTCGTTCATGTTTTGAAAAGATTCGGAATAGAAGGAAGAGTTTTCGATATAGACAATTTAAGCAGTCTTGAGAAAATTATAGACGATAAAACAAAAGCTATATTCTTTGAAAGTCTTTCAAATCCTCAAATAGCGATAGCGGATGTTGAAACAATAACTAATATAGCGAAAAAACATAAAATAGTTACAATTTGCGATAACACTGTTGCAACGCCTATATTATTTCGTCCTTTCGATTTCGGAGTAGATGTTTCCGTTCATAGCTTAACTAAATATATAAACGGACATGGAAGCGGACTCGGAGGAGCGGTTATAGAAAGAGAAGGATTAAACGAACTTATTAAAGATAATTCTCGTTATCCAGCTTTTAACACTCCAGATGAAAGTTATCATGGTTTGATTTACGCGAATCTTCCTCTTCCTATTTTTAGTATAAGAATATTAATAGAATGGCTTAGAAATATCGGAGCTTCTTTAAGCCCGCAAAACGCTTGGATTCATTTTCAAGGTTTGGAAACTTTGGAATTGAGAATTCAAAAACATAGCGACAGCGCTTTGGAAATAGCAAAATTTTTGGAATCTCATAAAAAAGTTAAAGAGGTTAACTATCCAGGTTTAACTTCGAGTCCTTATCATAATCTTTTGAAAAAATATTTTAAGGATTCAAGAGCGAGCGGACTTTTAAGTTTCGAGGCTCAAAGTTATGAAGAGGCTAAAAAGATATGCGACAGTTTGACTCTATATTCAATAACGGCGAATATTGGCGATTCAAAATCTTTAGTTATTCATCCAGCTTCAACTACGCATTCTCAATTAAGCGAGTCGGAGTTAAAATCTGCGGGAATAACGCCGAATACAGTTCGTTTGAGCATAGGTTTGGAAACTGTTTCAGATTTGATAGCGGATTTGAAAAAAGCTATTGAAAAGTAAACAAAAAAAATATTTAAAAATTAGTCATTGCGAGATTTAATAAGAAAGCGTTATAATCAGCTATAAATTGATTTTTTCGACTTTATCTTGCAATGACGATTTATAATTAAATTTTAATTAAACTAATTAAATAAAAGGGGAGAAAATTATGAGCGATATTATAAAAGCTTTAGAAACTTTAAAAGAAAATAAATGGATAGATTTAACTCATAATGTTAATTCGTCTATTCCAAAATTCGGCGCTTTTCCAAATTTAAATATTGAAACGCTTTATACGATTGAAAAGGACGGTTTTTTTGTAGACAGAGTTTCTTTTGTCACTCAATACGGAACGCATATTGACGCTCCTATTCATTTTAGCGAAAATAAAAGAACTTTGGAACAGTTAGAATTAAAGGAATTGGTTTTACCGCTTTTTGTTATAAATAAAGAAAAAGAGGTTGAAAATAATCCAGATTTTATTTTAACCACCGAAGATATTTTAAATTGGGAGAAAGAAAACGGAAAAATAGAAAAAGATTCTTTTGTAGCGTTTGCAAGCGGTTGGAGTAAGAGATGGGGAAAATCCGATTTCTATAATAAAGATTCAAACGGAGTAGCTCATACGCCAGGTTGGAGTATAGAAGCTTTAGATTTAATTCTAAATGAAAGAGGAGCTTTAGCTATAGGACATGAAACTTTGGATACCGATGCGAGTATAGATATTATAAAAAATAATTTTCTTTTAAGCGAAAAATTTGTTTTAGATACAAATAAATATCAAGTTGAGGTTTTAAATAATCTTAATCTTCTGCCTGCAAAAGGCGGAGTTATTTTTATAGGCGTTCCTAAATTTGATAAACTTCCTGGTTTTCCCGTTAGAGCTTTTGCTATAATTCCTAATTAATAAATGAAAAATAAAAAGAGGTTTCAATAATCGAAGCCTCTTTTTAAAATTCATTAATCTAAAATAAATCAATAATTTGAATATCAATAATTACAAAACATTACTTAAAATAGCAATAGAAAATAAATTTGTAAAAAAATATCAAAAGATTATTAATTTCTATATTGACAAATAAAGCCTTTTAAGTAAAATATAAAGAATATTAAATTTCTATTTATTAAACGGAATAATTTATATGCATGAAATAATATTTTATAATTCATTAACGAGAAAAAAAGAATTATTTAAACCTATAAACGATAAAAAAGTTGGCATGTATTCTTGCGGTCCTACGGTTTATAATTACGCTCATATAGGAAATTTTAGAGCTTATATTTTTAGCGATTTGGTTAGAAGAGTATTAGAAGATTTTGGCTATGAAGTAAAATTAACAATGAATTTAACCGATGTTGACGATAAAACTATTAAAAACTCAAAAGAAAATAACATTTCGTTAAACGAATATACAAAAAAATATAAAGATGCTTTTTTTGAAGATATTAAAACTTTGAAAATAAAACCTGCAAATTTTTATCCTTCCGCTACCGAACATATAAAAGAAATGATAGAGATTATAGAATTATTGAAAGAAAACGGACATACTTACGAGGCGGACGGTTCTACTTATTTTAAGATTAGCACATTTAATAAATACGGAGAGCTTGCAAATTTGGATAAACAAGAATTGCTTGAAGGAGCTTCGGGAAGAGTTTCTACTGACGAATACGATAAAGAAAACGCTAGCGATTTTGTTTTATGGAAAGCTTACACTAAAGAAGACGGCGATGTTTATTGGGATTCTCCATTTGGAAAAGGAAGACCTGGTTGGCATATAGAATGTTCGGCTATGAGTAGTAAATATTTGGGAAGACATTTCGACATCCACACTGGCGGAGTTGACAATAAATTTCCGCATCATGAAAACGAGATTGCTCAAAATGAAGCGGCTTTTAAAGAAAAATTTGTTAATTATTGGCTTCATTGCGAGCATTTGATAGTTGATGGCGAGAAAATGTCAAAATCGAAAGGAAATTTCTACACTTTAAGAGATTTGCTTGATAAAGGTTTATCTCCCGAAGCTATAAGATATTCGCTTATGAGCGCGCATTATAGAAAACAATTAAATTTTACAATCGAAGGAATAAATCAATCTCAAAATGCAATCGACAGAGTTAACGATTTAATTTTTAGATTAAAAGATATTGATAATTCAAACGACAACGAAATAAATAAAAATATATTAAAAGAAATTGAAGAAAGTAATGAAAAATTTTCAGAAGCGATATATAACGATTTGAATATTTCAGAAGCTTTAGGAATATTTTTTACTTTAGTTAAAAATATAAACACTTCTTTTTATTCTATAAATAACGAATCTAGGAATAGAATAATTAAATTTATAGAAAGAGTTAATAATATAATAAACTGCTTTAATATGAAAGGCGAAAGCGAAATTTCAAATACGGACGAAGAAGAAATTAATAAACTTATTGAAGAGAGAAGCGCCGCTAAAAAAGAAAAAAATTATAAAAAAGCTGATGAAATAAGAAATCGGCTTTTATCTATGGGAATAGAAATAATGGATACTCCTCAAGGGGTTAAATGGAAAAGGAAATAAAATATAAGTAATGGATTTGATAAAGAGAACATTTCAACATATAAAAGGAATAAATCCGAAAAAAGAAAAATTATTATGGGAAGAAGGCGTTTTTGATTGGCAGGACGCTATTGACAAAATAGATTATTACGCTATGCCAAAAAGCATAAAAGAATCTTTAAAAGAAGAATTGCCCGAATCGATATATAATTTTAATTCTAAAAATTATAATTATTTTATAAAAAAATTTCCTCCTTCAATTATTTATAGATTATATCCTTTGCTTTCAAATGAAACCGTTTTTTTAGATATAGAAACTACGGGAATAAAACCTTCAAACGCTCATATCACGGTTATTGGTTGTTATGACGGAAAAGAAATGAAAGTTTTTGTTCATGGAATAAACGAAAAGGAATTTTTAGATTATATTAAAGATTATTCTATAATCGTCACTTTTAACGGTTCTTGTTTCGATATTCCTTTTTTGGAAAGATATTTTGAAACAAATATAAACTGCGCTCAAATAGATTTGCGTTTTTTACTTAAAGAGCTTGGTTATAGCGGAGGATTAAAAAAGATAGAGCATGATGTCGGACTTTCTAGAGGAGACGATATGGAAGGAGTAAACGGCTACACGGCGGTTTTGCTTTGGAATTATTATAAAGATACAAAAGATAAAACGGCTATAGATTCTTTAATTCATTATAACCTTTTAGACACAATTAATTTGGAGCATCTTTTATGTCTCGCTTATAATAAATATGCCGATATGTATAAAACTAAACTTTTAGAATATAGAACTTTGCCGATTATAGAAAGCTATAAACCGAATAAAAAACTTATAGATTATTTGCATAAAAATCCATACAAATACGCGCCTAAAAGCGAAAGTTAATTAATAAGCTTGTTCTAATATATTTATTATAGATTCTTTACTCATAGCTCTTGGCAATTTATCCATACCGCTATAAGTTAAAGCAAGTTCCGCAACTTTATCAAATTTATTTCTGTCTATATTAAGTTCGTTTAACTTCATTGGTAGATTAATATCTTGTTGTATTCTCTTTATATATTGCCCCGCTTGAATTCCTATTTCTATAGGCGTCATTTCTTTATCAATATTTTCTATAAAATCCGCCAATACATTATATTTTTTAGGAGCGGATGCCATATAATATTCCATAACATAAGGAAGAAGTATAGAGCAAACTATAGATTTATTTACAGAATAAACGCTATTAATCGCTATCGATAAAGCCCTTATAGCTCCGAAATTTCCATTACAAGAAGCGGCTGCGCATGTAATATTTGATATAGCCATAGAGCCTATATTATCAACATTTACACTGTCCGTTATCAATTTATTTATTCCCGATATGCTTGTCTTCATTGCGTATTTTATTAAAGGCTCGTTTATAATATTTAAACTATTGCTCATATAAACATCGAAAGATAATGCAAAAACCGATAATGCGCTGCTTATAGAATATTTTACGGGAACGGTTTCATAAAGAGTCGGGTCTATAATGCAATCTTTAACATAAATATTTGAATCCGCGCATTCTTTATAAACTTCGTCATATTTGTCATATAAATACATTCCTAAAGTCATTTCGGATAAAGAACCTAATATTGTAGGAATTGATATTATAGGCAAAGGTTTATGATATACGGGCTGTCCGTTCACATAATCGGAAGATTCTCCGCTATTTGTTACGACTACAGAAGCTCCTTTAGCGGCATTTTGCACCTTAAAACCGCCAACCGCGACTATGCAATCCGCTTTGCTGTATCTAACTAAATTTGCAATTATATCGGCTGCATCGCTTGAATTAGTGGAAGTTATTTCAGAATAAACCATAGAGTTAATAAAATTATCGTTTAATTTATTTACTATTTGGTCTATCAAACCTATTTGATTAAAAGAATTTCCGTCTGTCGCTATTATAACCCTGCCTCCGTATTTCTTTATAACTTCAGACAAAGAGTCGAGCGAATTAGCGCCGAATATTATTTTAGTCGGTATTTTAAATTCTATTATATCCATTTTCAAAAACAATCTTTATTTATATAATATATTATATTTTCGGAATTTAGATTGTTAATTTTTAATATCATATTGATTTTTTTATCTTTAAAAATTATAATCAAAAATGTTATATAAATTCTTAAGGAGAAATAAATAATGAGAGTTTTACTGAAATCGGAAGAGTATGATAAAGTTCTTCCAAGATTGGCTGCGGAAGTTATAGAAAAAGAAAATATTGACAAATTGGCAATTATAGGAATAAGAAGAAGAGGCGATTATTTGGGAATAAGATTAAAAAAACTTATAGAAGAAAAAGTTAATATAGATTTGCCGATTGGCGCTATCGATATTAATTTATATAGAGACGATTTATCTACGCTTTCGGAATTTCCCGAAATAAAAGAAACCGACATTCCATTTGACATAACGGGAAAAAGTATTTTATTAGTTGACGATGTTCTATATACGGGAAGAACTATAAGAGCGGCTTTGAATGCGTTATTTGATTATGGAAGACCTAAAAGAGTTTCTTTGCTCGTTTTAGTTGATAGATTTGGAAGAGAATTGCCGATATCTTCAAATTATACGGGTTTGGCTCTAAATGTTCCTGAAGACCAATATATCTCCGTTAGAATAAAAGAATTGGAAGGAGAGGATATAGTTCTTTTAAAGGACAGAAATTAATTTATTATTCGCCGAATTTTCTAAAAAGAGCCGAATAAATATCGTAAAATTCCGTTTTAGAAAATTCATTTAAATTATCTTGAGGCAATTTATCGACTATATTTTTAAAATACGAAAATAATTTTCTAAATTTACCAATATCGCTTTCGGATAAAAGCAAATCATGTTTTAAAGAATATTCTTCATTATTAAGTTGGTCTTCGTTTTCAAATAATTTTTCCGCTAAATCCAAATCCATTTGAGTTATCTCGCCGTCAAAATCGTCTTTGCTAACCGATTTATTAACTTGTTCGCTAATTAAAACGGATTCGTTATCGTCTTTATTCAAGCTAAACTCCTCTTCAACTTTAACATTTAAATCAATGTTTTTTTTTTCAGATTCGTATAATTCTTTTTCTTCGGACATTGTATTCTCCTTGACTTTTAAAAGTTCGTCATCGTCTATAGAATCGAAAGAATCTACAGATTTTGAATCGTTATTTACATTAAAGTCGTTTTTTTTTAATATGTTTTCGTTATTTATAGAGATAAGTTCAATTCCTTTCTCTTGTTCTTTTCCCAAAATAAAATTTTCTAATATATTAAAATCATTCTCGTCAATTTCTTCAATCTCGTTTAAGTTTAATTCTTTTAATATAATGCTGTCATAATCTATCGTATCTTCATAATATTGATTTTTATTTTTTTTTAATATATCGTCTACAATATTTTCTTCTTCTTCGCTTAATTCTCCGCTTATTTCCACTTTATTTGAAAGCATTTCTTTTTTGTATTCGTCCATTAAACTTTTAGCTATATTTTCGCTATCTTCAATATCGTCAATCAATTCTAAATCTTCGCCCAAATAAGCTTTATACATTTCTTCTTCTTCAACGCTCAATTTATCGGTTATTTCTAAATTATTTAATGGAAATTCATTTTCAATATTTTCTTCTAAAATTTCTTCTTCAATTATTAAATCGCCTGTATCTTCAATTAAATTTAAATCTTCGCCTAAATAATTTTTATACATTTCCTCTTCTTCGGCGCTTAATTTATCCAATATATCTAAATCATTTAATGCGGATTTATATTCATTTTCTTGAATTGCTTCTTCAATTACAGGAGCGATATTTTCTTTTAAAGTTTCTATATTTTCAATTTTATTCTCAATTATTTCTTCTTGTTTATTATCTTCTTTAATTTTATTGTTTTCTTCTTCTATAGATTTTATATAATCTTCATGCAACTTCTTATATTTATTTATATAATAATTAGTTTTATCTTCTTCTTCTTTTATATCTTCCGTTATATTTTCAATAATTTCATTATCGTTTTTTGTTTCCTCTTCTTTTTCTTTAGAAATTAATTTATCTTTTAATTCTTCTTGTTTGTTCTCTTCTTTAATTTTATTATTATTTTCTTCTTCGATAGATTTTATATAATCTTCATGCAACTTCTTATATTTATTTATATAATAATCCGTTCTTTTCTGCTCTTCCTCTTCTGCATTTATATTATTATTTATATCGTTTATATTTTCAGAACTATTTTCTATTGGTTGCTCTTCTAATAAAAAGTTATCTTTTCTCATATTTTCATCCGATACTTTTATAATATTTTCTTCATTTTCATTGTTTTTTTTTTCGTTATCCATTTCGGAAATTGAAACGGAATAATTTATATCCTCGCTTATATCATTATCTTTAGTTATCAAATCTAATTCGTTTCCTGATAACTCTATTATCTCATCCTCGCTATCGCTTTCGTTAATATAATTGCTTTCGTCTATATAATCTATACTGTCTATTGAAGGCACAATAACCTCCTTATCGTTATACTCTAAAATTTCATTTTCTTTTTTTAAATTATCCTCTTCTATTAAATCAATTTCTTTAACTTTATCGTAATCCGATTTTTCAAATTCTTTATTATCTGAAATGTTGGATTTAAAAGATTATTTTTCTTTAAGTTCTTTATATTCAGAGAATTATCAAAATGCATGCAAAATAGCGAAAGAAAAAAATTATTATAAAGAGCTTGAAAAAAATAGAGAATTGTTAAATAGTTTAGAGAGAAAATCTGCGACTATTAATTCTTACGATATTATAGAAACTATTTGCATTGAAACGAATTATTATAATTATTTAATGACTAAAGAAGACGGAGAATTATGCTATGCAAATATAGAAAAATTAAAATCAATCGCTTATGATTTTGAAGATAAGAGCGGAAAAAATGTTTACGATTTTGTTATAGGATTAACTTCCGTAGTAAACGATATTTCTTACGCTTCCGTTCCTAAATTATCGGTTGAAGCAGTAAAGGTAATGACGATTCATAAATCTAAAGGTTTGGAGTTTAAGAATGTATTTTTAGCGGGAGCGGGTTATAATAGAAATTCTGCAAATGATAGATTTGATTTTATAGAAGATTTTCCCGTTATAGAAATTCCCGTGCATAATTATATTAAAGATTATAATATAAGAATATCCGAAAAAGATAAAGAATATAATAGAATTGCGGATTTGTCCGAAAAGCGAAGACTATTATATGTAGCATTAACGAGATCGGGAGAGAATTTAAATATTTCGGGAGAAGGCAGAGGAAAAAATACTTATAGAGGATATATTAACGATTATATTGCAGAATTAAAAGAATTAAATAATAAAATTTCAAGCGAAAGCCAAAAAGAATTAATTGAAATAAAAGATATAAAAAACGATTTTGTTAATTTTTATTCTTACGGAAAAGGAATAAAATCAAACGAAAAAAACGATATAAAAAATATCGCTCAAATAAATGAGAAATTAAAAAATATTCCAAATAATATTGTTAATGAAAATAAAATTAAAAATAACGAAATAAATAATATTCAATATGTTATTCCTTCAAAAATTGGAGTAAAAAATAATTTTGAAGAAGACAATTTTAAAGATATAGGCGAATTATTAAATAAAAAATTATCGAATTTAGAATTTGAAAAAGAAAACGATTATAACGATTATGAAGAGAAAATAAAAATCTCTCCAACGAATATGGGAACGATAATGCATGAATTATTTGAAAATTTTGATTTCGATAAATATTTGAAAGATAAAGAAAATTATATTGAAAAATTAAAAATCGATACCTTAAAATATTATAAATATTACGACAATAACGATTTGAAAGATAAGCTTGATAAATATTTTAATAATTTTATCAAAAACGAGCATATAAAAAATATAATAAACGGAAACGAAAAAATTATTTCAAGAGAGCATAAATTTCAGAGCAGAAAATTAGAAAATGAAACTATATTTATAATACCAGCTAAAATAGATTTGATTACTCAAAATTCCGAAGGCAAATATTTTATTTTAGATTATAAAACTTCAAAGAAAAGCGATGAAAAAATTGCATTTTATAAAAATCAATTAAACGAATATAAAAAAATAATTAGAGAAGTTTTTAATATAGAAAATTTGGAAGAATTAAAAACCGATATAATATTTTTAGGATAATTTATTTTGTAGTTTCTAATATTAACATAGGATTTGTTAGATTAAATATATATTTTATTAGCATATATAATTTTATAAAATTCAATTTAAATTAATTATAATTTAAATTTTGACAAATAAAAATATTCTGTTATAATATATCTATGAGTAAAAAACCATTTAATCCATTAAACGATTTTTTTGTTCGGTATTTCTTTACTGATAAAGGAGGCGAAAAAGTTCTTCTTGATTTTATAAACGCCGTTATGATTAGCGCAGACATGAAAACTTTTAAAGCAG
>OLHA01001349.1_pt1 | contig 13294 bp, 10 predicted proteins | sample 1605961 | NCBI WGS metagenome assembly OLHA01 (sample SAMN03283288) | human gut metagenome | biome: human-associated habitat; material: feces | host: Homo sapiens | place: Peru | collected 2012
GTATACTACAAGGATTGTTACAACAATAGTGATAAACAAACTGTTTCCAAAGAATCTCATGAAATTAAAATGCGAATTCATGCTGATGTAATTGTCTATTGTAAACTCTTGTGGAAGCAGATGCTGCTGCAATGCCATTATTTCCTTATTCTGCTTAAATGATGAGCAAAGCATCCATATAAACGGATAAACTGTGACAATGCCCAATAATAGAAGGAATACATTTAAAACTATACTGCTTACTTTTTTTCTCATGATATTTTCCTCCTACTCTTCCTTGCCCGATACTTTGAAAGAAAGCACGGTAAGCACTGCGGTAATCACAAAAAGCACAAATGAAAGTGCTGATGCATATCCAAAGTTGTATTTGACAAAGGCCTCATCGTAAATAATGTAAGAAGCCAGATATGTTGATGTTCCCGGTCCTCCCTCTGTCATGATGAGTATCTGAACATAAGCCTGGATATACGAAATAATTGATGTAATGACTACAAAAAGTGTCATAGGCTTAAGCAATGGCAATGTAATGTATCTGAATTTCTGCCAGCCGCTCGCTCCGTCAACCTGCGCTGCCTCCATGACATCTGCCGGAAGTGAGTACAGGCCTGCCATATACATGACAACCGCATATCCAAAATCCTTCCAGATGGTCATTATAATTACTGCAATCAGAGCAGTTTTGGGATTCATCAGCCAGTTGATATCGAGCCCGAATATTTTGTTGATGGTTCCAATCTGTGGATTGTACATGAACTTCCATACAAATGCCACTGCAACCATAGGCGTTACTACAGGCATATAGTAAACTGCCCTGAAAAAGCTCTTATGCTTTATAAGCGTTGAATAAATAGCATACGCTATTCCCAGTCCCAGACCGACTCTGAAAATAATTACAACTACCGAAAAAATTACGGTATTGAACATTGATTTGCCGAACAATTTGCTCGTGAACACCTGCTTATAATTTTCCAGACCCAAAAACTTGTATGTTCCGCTTAACGGATTCCACTCATGAAAGCTTCCTGCAAATGCTATACCAATCGGTATTATCAAAAATATTGTAAATTACAATTATCAATATCACTGATAAAATAACCAATGCTAACCTTTTAAAAAACTTTCTCATAAATTTCATCATCTCCTTCCACCTTTAAACAGAATTTTCACTTTTATATTTTACCATATTTTACTTTTATTGTATTTATTTTTATAATTAAAACTAATGTAGTTATTGATAAAGATAATAATATAATTATTGATAAAATTAAAAAGATTAAACATGATAAGGAAGAAAATGATAATATAGAGTTAAAGAATAAAAAATCTAATAAAAAGAATAAAAAACAAAAAAATAGCTAGTATATTTTTAAAATCACTTATAATACTAATAATAGGTGATTTTTTTATGGAAATGATATACAAAGTTGATATGGTAGAAGTTTTAGAGGTTATTATTAGAAGTTTGTTATCTTTAACTACACTTTTTATAGTTACTAAGATTATTGGAAAAAAACAAGTTTCTGAACTTAGTTTATTTGATTATGTAATTGGTATTTCAATTGGTAATTTTGCTGCCGAAATATCTCTCAGTAATGATATTCAATATATTAATGCATTTGTTGCTGTACTTGTTTTTGGACTTATTTCGTATGGTGTTTCGCTTTGGAGTTTAAAAAGTATGAGAATGCGCGGTTTTTTTCTTGGAAAACCAACAATATTAATTCAGGAAGGTCATATTATTAAAAAGAATTTAAAAAAAGTTAGAATGAACATTAATGAGTTATTGCAACAATGTCGTACTAATGGAAATTTTGATTTAAATGAAGTTGAATATGCGATTATGGAATCAAATGGACAAGTTAGTATTTTACCTAAATCCCAAAATAGACCAGTAACTGTTCAAGATATGAATTTGAAAGTTAAAAAATCGTGTATATGTGCTAATGTAATTATTGATGGCAAAGTAATTTATGACAATTTATCTAATATGAATAAAAGTAATGAATGGTTAATGCACGAATTAAAAGTGCAAGGATATGATAGTACAGATGGTATTTTGTTAGCAACTCTTGATTTTGATTTTAAGCTTACAATCTATGAAGATAATAGAAATTTGAGTGTTAGAAATATTTTAGAATAGACTTTTAAGTCTATTTTTGTTTTGAATTAAAACTTGTTAAAATTTGTTTAGTTTTGTTTGATATAATATTTCTTAGTTTGAATTTAAATATTACTAATTATTAATGTGTATTGATTTTAAATATTACTAATTATTAATGTGTATTGATTTTAAATATTTTTTTTATTATACTTATTATATAATACTACTGCAATTTGCTGGAAAGTTAGTCATTAATAGATTATATATCAATCAATTTATAATTAAAATAATATGAATGAAAGGATTAAGTAAAAAAATATACAATTACAATTTTTACTTATTTATAGGTAAATATATGCTAAATGATAGTCAAAATAATGAGAAGGAAACCTTTGAATTTATTAAAACATTAAGTGATGATAATCAAAAAATCCAATATTTAAATAAAATAAATAATGAAGAATATAAATTTGAAATTATTATATCATTAAGTAGCGATGATAAAAAAATTCAATGTTTGGATAAATTAACTGATGAATGTCTCAAAGCTTCTGTCATTGCAAGGTTAAACGGTGATGAGAAAAAGATCCAATTTTTAGATGAAATAAATGATGAAGAATATAAAACTAGAATTATTCAATTATTAAGTAATGATGATAAAAAAATCCAATGTTTAGATAAATTAAACGAAGAACTGCTTAAAGCTTTTGTTATAGAAACATTAAGCGATGATGATAAAAAATTTCAATACTTGGATAAATTAACTGATGAGAAAAACAAAGTTTTTATTATACTTAAATTAAGTGAAGATTATAAAAAAATTTACTGTCTGGATAAATTAAATAGTGAGGAATATAAAACTGTTGTTATAGAAACATTGAGTGATGATGATAAAAAAATTTACTGCCTGGATAAATTAAATAGTGATTACTATAAAACTGTTGTTATAGGTACATTAAGTGATGAAGAAAAAAAGATTCAATTTTTAGATAAATTTGATGATGAAAATAAATGTAAAATTATTAATTCTTTTGAAACTGATGAAAAAAGAATATTGCTTATGAATATGTGTATTACTGATAAATATTATTGGAGTGATGTAATTGCAAATTTAAAATTATTTGAATCTGATGGTTATTTAGTCGCAAAAAAATTTGCTGATTATATAGTATCAAATAATTATGAAATAACATATGAATTAATTAAAAGTGAAAAGGACAAATATATGCCAATATTTGAACGCATTACTCTTTCTAATTCTATGGAAATTCAAAATATTGATATAAAAGGTTTAATATCTGTTTATAATTCTGATGAATCTATTGATAAAAAAGAATTTAACAAGAAAATTGATAGTATTGAAAATATATTTTTAAAAAATAATTTACCTCCTTATGCAAAAACATATTTATGTTTTAGAAGTATATATCCTGAATTTTCAAAAAAATATAGTGGAAGAGAACTATTTGACTTTGAAGATAAAAGTAGAATGGCACCTTCATTATTAGATTCAAGTATGGATAAAATATTTGATAATAAAATAGGTTTATATTTTTCAAAACCTAATGATAAAAGATTTGTAACTATAAGTAATGATTTATTTAATATATCTTTAAAATCAAATAATTTTGAATTAAAAGAATATATTGAAAATTTAGAAATTGGAAATAATTTATTAAATAAAATTATTATGAAAGAAGTTGATTATAATTCATTAAATGAAAAGGAAAAATTTCAATATGATATGTTTTCTAGTCATATAGATATGTTATATGAAATAAGTAATAAAAATAAATTAGATAAAAATTTTAATAATGAAAAAGAAAAATTGGAATTTATAAAAAATGAATTTGTTGGAAAAGGTAAATATGGTCTTTTAGATAGTATAACTAGATATTATTTATATTTTGCTGGGTATAAAACTTTTAATCAATTGAAAAATGATGTTTTTAATGAATGTAATTTAATTAATGAAAAAAATATTAAAAATGTTAGTGAAAATTTTAAAATATCACAAGGAGATTTAATTAGATGCATTGGTAATATTGATTGTATAGGAAGTGTTTTAAATTATGGAAATGTTTGTAAGGAATATTTAGGAACATTTACTGGAACGAGTGAATCAGATACAACACCTCTTGATACTGATTGGACATATATTACTGGAGATGATATTTCAAATAATAATTATAATACTATTTCTGGAACACCAACTGGATTTGGATTTGGTGATGTATTTGTAATTATAAAAGATGTAAAAAATAATCCCAATATTGAAATTAGTAGAGATATTGATGGAAAAGTTAGAGATTTTAAATATGATCCTAAGAAGTATGAAGCATTTGCTACAAATACAGAAAAAGGTGGTTATAAGAATCACTGGGGGATTAGAACGGGTACAGGTACAGAAATTATTGATAGTATTATTTATAATAATGAAAATTTAGAAAAAATTGATGCATTAAAAATGGAACTTGCTAAAAACAATACTTATATCCCAGTATATTCTATGGAAGGTAAATTAATATATTCTCCTGATGAATTTAAAGAAAAAAGAAATTTGGTATCAGGAATTAAGAGATATGATTCAAGTGAATATAAGGTATCTAATGATTTAAATCTTCCGGATTTATATGATGAAAATAATAATTTAATAATTCCTGGAATAGAATCAATAAAAAAGATGAAAAAACAAGAATTTAAAGAGGTAGAACAGTATAAGGTTAAAGTGTTTGATCATTTAAAAAAATGGATTACAAATAATACTAATTCTAATATTGTTAAGGATAATTTGTCTTTAGAATTAAAATATGGGGAAGCAGATTTAATAGGAATCGGATCGACTGCAAGAGGAACTAATCTGCCTAATGATTATGACTATGATTATTATTTAAGATTAGATAAGAGAGATTTATATACATATGATGAAAAAAATTGTTTAATATCTAATCTACAAAATCTTGAAAAAAATTTAAATGAATATTTAAATCCATCAAAAAATATTCCTGGAAAAGAAGGAAGAGTTAGAGGAACGGGAATTCATATAAATGGATTAAAAAAAGCAGTGGATATAGATGTTACATTTACTCAAAAAACTAATAAAACAACATATTCAACAGATATGGCATTAGAAGAAAGATTGAATAATATAAAAGAGAATAATTCTGATAAGTATGAGGATGTAATTGCGAACATTGTACTTGCCAAGTATGTTTTAAAAAAGGCTAATTGTTACAAACCAGATAGAAGTGATTCAAATCAAGGTGGAATAGGTGGAGTAGGTGTTGAAAATTGGATATTACAAAATGGTGGATCATTTAAAAATTCATGTTTAGAATTCCTTTCAGCAGCTACAATTGATGGACAAATGGTTCCTTTTAATGAATTTAAGCAAAAATATTTTATTTGGGATTTAGGTGAAAATCGCGAAAATAGAAATGAGTATCCTTTTGATAACTTTATAAATAATATGAATGAGTCAGGATATAAAAAAATGTATAATGCACTTTCAACTTATGTTAAAAACTTGAGTATTAGTAATGAAAAAAATAATAATTATAAAATTATTTAATTTATTATTTAAAAATTTTATAGAAAAATTTTTAGAATAGACTTTTAAGTCTATTTTTGCTATAATTTAGATAATATTGGAGTGATTATATGAGAGATTATTTTTTAGAAACTTGGACTGGTTTTATATGGCCACTACTTACTGTTGCTATTCCTGTATATGCTACTATATTTACAGTAAATAATCGTATTAAAAATGAAAATAGAGAAAATCACAAACCTTATTTAGCTTTAAAGAAAGTTTCCGATTGTGATTTGATTGATAAATTTAGATATTATTTGATTTTACTTGGTAGAAATTATTTAAGTACTAATGGTAATATTAATTTGAATAATGTTAAATTAAAGGAAAATGAAAAAGATATTGCAGTTAATCTTTTAATTGAAAACATTGGATATGGTGTTGCTACTAATATAAGATTTTATAATTTATTAACTGGTAAGCCTATTGATGGAACACAAGAAAATAGTGAAAATAGAAATCAAAAACTTTTTACAACTTTTGATATAGCAGCAAATTATGAAAAACAAGTTCAAGCTAGAATTATTAGTTCGATTATAAACGATAATAATATTGCAATCGAAGATCATAATAGAATTTTATGTATTTACAAAGATTTGAATAATAATATATATAACTTCATTATAAGTATCAATATTAAAAGTACTGGTCACTATGATTTCTTTTCTTACCAACCATCAAGTAAAAGTTATAAAAAATGGTTGCTAGAAAATAAAAAACAGTATAAACAAATTTTAAGAAATTATAAAGAACTATAAATTTTATTTGTTAATGAAAAAAATATTTACTTTATTATATTTATTGTGATATAATACTCCAGTCAAAGAGGAAGTGTATTTATGGAAATAAGAAATATTGCGATTATAGCGCATGTTGACCACGGAAAAACAACATTAGTTGATAAACTATTACAAATGTCTGGAACTTTTAGAGCAAATGAAGAGGTTCAAGAAAGAGTAATGGATTCAAATGATATTGAACGTGAACGTGGTATTACAATTTTAGCAAAAACTACTGCTATTGATTATAAGGGAACTCGTATTAATATACTAGATACACCAGGACACGCCGATTTTGGTGGAGAAGTAGAACGTATAATGAATATGGTTGATGGTGTTTTATTAATTGTTGATGCCTATGAAGGTACTATGCCCCAAACAAGATTTGTTTTGAAGAAGGCATTAGAAGCAGGAGTTGTTCCTATTTTAGTTGTTAATAAAATCGATAAACCAACTGCAAGGCCAAAAGAAGTAGTAGAAGAAGTATATGACTTATTTATTGAACTTGGCGCTGATTTAGAACAATTAGAATTCCCAATTATTTACGCATCAGGACTTGCTGGTACATCAAGTTTTGATCCTGATGTTACAACACAAAAACCTACTATGGATCCTATTTTAGATACAGTTGTTAATTATATTCCTGCACCTAAAGTAAGTAGCGGAACACTTCAATTCCAACCAGCATTATTAGATTATAATGATTTCGTAGGTAGAATTGGTATAGGTTTAATTAAAAGAGGAACTATGAAGGTTAATTCAATGGTTTCGTGTGTTCGTTTAGATGGATCAATTAAACAATTTAGAATTCAAAAAATGTTTGGTTTTTTAGGATTAAAACGAATTGAAATAGAAGAAGCACATGCCGGTGATATAGTTGCGATTGCAGGTTTACCTGATATTTCAGTAGGTGAAACTGTATGTGAAATAGGAAGCGAAGAAGCCCTACCAATTTTAAGAATTGATGAACCTACTTTACAGATGAAATTTGGTGTTAATTCTAGTCCATTTAGTGGAAAAGATGGTAAATTTTTAACTGCTCGTAAAATTGAAGAACGTTTATTTAAGGAAACTGAAAAAGATGTAAGTTTACGTGTTGTACCTAGTGAAAATGAATCTTGGATTGTATCTGGTCGTGGTGAATTGCATTTAGGAATTTTAATCGAAAATATGCGTCGTGAAGGATTTGAACTTCAAGTTTCTAAACCTGAAGTAATTATAAAAGAAATTGATGGAGTTAAATGTGAACCTTTTGAAGAATTACAAATCGAATGCCCTGAAGAAAGTGTTGGAAACGTAATCGAAAAATTAGGAGTTCGTGGCGCAATTATGGAAAATATGACAAACTATAATGGTTTAGTTAGACTTTTATATACAATACCATCACGTGGATTGATTGGTTTTACAACTGATTTTATGACTATGACAAAAGGATATGGTATTATTAACCATACATTTAAAGAATATAGACCTTTTGAATCTGTTGATATTGGTGAACGTAGTTTAGGTGTTTTAGTATCAATGGAAAATGGAAAATCAACTGCTTATGCTTTAGGTCAATTAGAAGACCGTGGTATTATGTTTGTTGAACCAGGTGAAGATATATATGAAGGTATGATTGTTGGAGAACATACAAGAGATAACGATTTAGCAGTTAATGTTGTAAAGGGTAAAAATTTAACAAATACAAGAAGTGCTGGTAAAGATCATACTGTTGTTTTAAAACGTCCTCGTGTAATTACTTTGGAATACGCACTTGATTATATTAATTCTGATGAATTAGTTGAAGTTACTCCAAATCATATAAGACTTAGAAAAAAAATATTAAATACTAATGAGAGAAAAAAGTTCGATAGTAGAAAATAGAAAGGTGTATTTACTTTTCTATTTTTTTAGTTTATAATATTTGATTAATAAGTTTTTGGGGTGTATTATGGATAAAATGTTAGTATATATAAGATATTTAATTGGTTTATTTGAAGACTTATATAATAGTGCAGTTTCAAATAATTTAAATTCTGGGTTTGAATCGATAAACAGTTATATATATAATTATTTTAATGATGATAGAACAAATTTAGATGAATTTACTAAGAATTATTACAACTGTGACGAATATAAAAACATTGATAAAAAGAACTGTTTATACAATTTGATGTATGCTGTATATATCTTAATGAATGAATATGAAAATACAGATAATCAAGAATATTTGGAATATTTGAATAGTTCAAGTTTAAAGAGAAATAAAATGTTGGTAGACATATTTAGTGATTTTGAATTATGTAATGATATAATTGATACATTTGTTGTATATTTAGATTATTCTGAAGCAAGAAAGAAAAAAATTGCATTATCACTAATGAAAAATAAAAGGTATATTAATATTTGTAAAAAGAATAAATATAATTATGCACTTTTTTTTAATGACATAAGTTTAAACATTACAGAGGAAGCATATTTAGTTGATGATGTTGTTGAAATTTGTAATAATATTGAAACATTATTTGATGTAAGTTTATTTAATAATTTACATGAAGCTAAAAATCAAATTGTATCTAATGTAGATGATTTAGAAAAGGTTAAAAAAATCTTATCTTTAAAAGCATTAATTAATGATATAAATTCTAATAAAAATTTTTATTATATAAAACATTATTTTAGTATAATGTTAAAGAATTTATATTGTGATATTTATTTTTCAAAAATATATGATTCTGAAATATTATCAAGTGTAGATAATGAATTTTATAAATTAATAAATGATAATAATATATCATTTAATGAATTATTTTTTAACTTTGTAAATAATAATTGTTTTTCGGCATATTTAATTGGCAATTTCTATTTTAATAATATAACTAAGAATATGATTGATTTTGAAAGTGTTGATAATCTATATGAAAAATACAATTTAAATGAAAAGTTAAAAAAATATTATATATAGATTGGAGTAAAATTATGGATGCTAGAATTATAAAAATGGTAATATTACAAGAAAAATTAAATGAATTGTGTAATGAATCAGTATCTTTTAAATCATTTAATATTAATATGTTTCAACAAAAAATTAAAAGTGCAAATTTTTTTGATAATGATTTAATGGATATACTGTTTGCAAATTATTATGTTAAAAATAAAAATAATATTAATGATTATAATTTAAGTAATGTTGTTAAATATATTAGTAATTATGCTAGTAATAAAAATGTTTTATACGATTGTTTTATGAATAATAATGATTTTGCAAGTATTATTTCTAATGATTATTTAATGAGTTATTATGATGAGGTTGATGTTAATAGATATTATTCTAATTGTAATTCTTATGAAAAAAGTATTGTAAATAAATTGTCTTTAATTTTTAATTATGTTGGTTTTAACTATTTAACTTTTTTAGCTAGAGTTACTATATTAAAAAATGCTGTCGATAATATAGAAGAAATGAGTATGTATGAACTCATAAATTATTCTTATTTAGTTAATGATGTTCATGTTTTAAGAAGTATTTTATTAGGTGATTCATATACATATATGAATTTATATAATAATTCTAATTGTTTCAGTAATTATATAAATATTTTAGAAAAAAATTCAGGTGATATTAATAAATTATGGCAAGAGTTAATTAATATAAAAAAGTGTTTATATAGCTTTACGATTTTTACTTCTAATCTTTATTTGTGTGATGATAGTTATTCTGATTTATATAAATATATATCATCCAAAAATAGTAATTTTATGACTACATTAAAAAATTTAAATCCATTTTATATTTTAGATGAAATTGAAGATTTTAATAGAAAAAAATATTTAATTAAATAGAAGGTTGTGTTGTTATGCGAGGGGTTGAATTAAATTTAAGTTTTGGTGTGAATGTCATTTATAAAAATGCTAATTTTTCGTTAAATAATAATGACAAAGTTGGAATTGTAGGTGTAAATGGAGCTGGTAAATCAACTCTTTTTCATGTTATTTTAGGTGATACTAAATTAGATAGTGGAAAGATTATTTTAGAAAAAAAGGATTCTATAGGTTATTTACCTCAGGAAATTATTGTTCCAAATGATATTACTGTATTAGATTATTTATTAAGTGCTAGACCAATATCAAAATTGGAAGAAAAACTAAAAAAACTATATGATGATGTTTCGGTTGCTTCTATAAATGAACAAGATAAAATACTTAAAAAAATTGCTAATGTACAGGAAATGTTGGATTATTATGATGTATATAATGCAGAAAATATTTTGTTTGAAATAATTGAAAATATGCATATTGATTATAATTTATTAGATTTAAAAATGAATGATTTATCTGGTGGTCAAAAATCAAAAATTGCTTTTGCTCATCTTTTATATTCTAAATCATCAATATTTTTATTAGATGAACCTACAAACCATTTAGATGTTGAAACTAGAGAATATGTTACTAATTATTTGAAGAAATATAAAGGGACTATACTTGTAATATCTCATGATATTGATTTTTTAAATAGTATTACTAATAAAATTATGTATATTGATAAAGCAAATAAAAATATCCAAATTTTTAATGGTGATTATAATACTTTTCTTAAGAAATATGAATTTCAAAAGGAAAATAAGGAACGATTAATTGCTCAAGAATTAAAAGAACAACAAAAATTGAGAGATATAGTTTTATTATATAGTAATTCTTCTGGTAAAAGAAAAAGAATGGCACAAAGTAGAGAAAAATTACTTAATAAAAAAATGCAAAATAATATTGAACGTGATAAGGAATATAAAACTGTTAAGATGAAAATTAAGCCAGCTAGAGATGGTTCAAAGATTCCATTAACATTAAATAATGTAGATTTTGGTTATGATAAATTACTTATAAAAAATTTATCGTTTGTAATAAATAATCATGAAAGATTTTTAATTGTTGGTGAAAATGGTGTTGGAAAAACTACTTTATTAAAACTTATAATGGGAATTTTGAAAATACAAAATGGTTCTATAAGTTATGGTAGTAAAACTGATATTGCTTATTATGCTCAAGAGCAAGAATTATTAGATTTAAATAAAACTGTTTTAGAAAATATTGATTCAAAAGAATATAGTATTAATGAACTTAGGAGTTTATTGGGAAGTTTTCTTTTTTATGGTGATGATGCTTTTAAACTTGTTAATGTTTTGTCTCCAGGAGAAAAAGCTAGATTATCATTACTTAAAATAATGTTAAAAAAAGCAAATTTATTGTTACTAGATGAACCAACTAATCATTTAGATCCGGAAACTCAAAAAATAATCGGACAAAATTTTGCCGATTATGAAGGTACAATTATTTTGGTTAGTCATAACAAACATTTTGTTAATCAAATAGGAATTGATAGAATGTTAATATTACCAAGTGGGAAAATAACAAATTATAGTGATGAATTATTGGATTATTATTATAATATTAATAATAAGAATTGTTAATTAATTTTGTAATTAAATTTTTATAAGAAATTTTTTCGTTTTCCATTAATTTAGGATACATACTAATTGTAGTAAACCCTGGTAGTGTATTTATTTCATTAATAAAAATTTCATCAGTATCTGGTTTATAGAAAAAATCAATACGCGCTAGACCCTTAGCATTTATTCCGATAAATGTTTTTTTAGCATATTCTTTAATTAAAATTTTTATGTTTTTTGGAATATTTGCGATTATTGTTTTTGAATCTTTATTGCTATACTTTGCATCATAGTCATACCAATCATTACCTGATAATATTTCACCTGGATCAGATATTATTAATTTTTTGTCTTCTAATATGGCTATTTCTAATTCTCTTGCTTTGATGAATTCTTCAACTATTAATTTTTTATCGTATTTTTGGGCTATTTTAATTGTGTTAATTAATTCTTTTTTGTTGTTAGCTTTTGATATACCAATTGATGAACCTCCATTAGCTGGTTTTATTATCATAGGATATTTTAAATTTTTTTCTATAACTTTAATATTAATGTCATTTTGAATAATTAAATATTTTGTTTGTGGTATTCCTAGTTCGTTGAAGATATATTTAGAAAACCCTTTATCAAATCCAATTGCGCTACTGATTAAATTACATCCTACATATTTTATATTAAAAAGTTCTAGCAATCCTATAATTTTTCCGTCTTCTCCTGTATTACCGTGAATTACTGGAAATACAACATCAAATTGTTTTAAGAAACTGATTATATTTTCTACTTTTATAACATTTTTGTCTATCCAATCTCCTTCTTCTAAATATTCTAATTCATCTTCATATATATACCATTCATTATTTAAGTCAAGGCCTACACTTGTAACGTCAAATAATTTTTTATCAATATTTTCTAAAATACTTTTTGCTGATTTACAAGATACATAGTGTTCAGTAGAATTACCACCAAATAAAACTAATATTTTTTTCATAAAACACCTCAATAAATAATATGTTATAGTATGATAAATATTAATTTTTTGTATATTGATTTTTTTGTTAATTAATGCTATATTATAGGTGGTTTAATTTTATTTCGTATCTTTCTTTTTTTGAAAGCCAAATAAATTTTTAAATCAAAATCAAAAAAAGGAGGTATATGCAATGGAATTTAAAGATGAAACTTTAAAATGTAAGGATTGTGGTGCTGAATTTGTTTTCACTGCTGGTGAACAACAATTTTATCAAGAAAAAGGTTTTACTAATAAACCTCAAAGATGTAAAGCTTGTAGAGATGCAAGAAAAGCACAAAGAAATAATCAAAGCAAATAAAAAATTCTTATTTTGATATGAACCCCGTTTCTTGGACATGGAAACGAGGTTTTTATATGTCGAAATTA
>OLHA01001350.1_pt1 | contig 13276 bp, 8 predicted proteins | sample 1605961 | NCBI WGS metagenome assembly OLHA01 (sample SAMN03283288) | human gut metagenome | biome: human-associated habitat; material: feces | host: Homo sapiens | place: Peru | collected 2012
TCCAAGTAGTAAAAGATTTAAACTATCGTTTATTAAATAATGGAAATAAAGAAAAATTAAAATATGGTTATGTTATAAATAGTTTAGATGAACAAGCATACGGCATAATAACAGAGTTATCAAATAAATATATTGATTCACAAACTGGAGAAGTTGCTTTCAATGCTGAAAAATTCAATAAGAAAATCGAAGATACACTATATAGAAATGACATAATAATAAGTAGAAAAACTGAAATAAGAACAGGAAAACTATTTAAAGAAACAATATGGAAAAAAGGCAAAGGAAAAATTCAAATAAAGAAAAATATGTCAACTGAATTATATGGTGGGTATTTAAATATTGAAACGTCATATTTAACTTTAATAAGTTCAAATAATAAATTAAAAATTATAGGAATACCTATGAATATTGCAAGTGACAAAATAAAGTCCAACGATAAATTAAATAAATTTATTGAAGAACACATAAATAATAAAGAATATAAAATAATTAAATCAAAAATACCATTTGATACACTTTTAATTATTAAAGATCATCCTATATATATAAAAGGATATGGTGTGCAAAACAAAAATTGTGAAGTATCAAATGCATTACAATTAAAATTTAAGAAAGAACAAATGTTAAAATGGAAATATTCAATCCATAGATTATTAAATGACAAAAGTAATCGTAAAAAATTGTCAGATGCTATATATATGGATAATTTAAAAGAAATTTTAGAAGAATTATATAAAATGAAAAATAAATATCCATTATTTACTAGCTCTATACAAAAAATAGAAGATAAAATCAAAGTAGATGAGTTAAGCATTGATAATCTAGAAAAAATAATTATAGAACTACTAAAGTTATATCACTGTAATAGTGTAAATGCAGACTTGAGTAAATATGGTTTAGGCAATAGAATTGGAAGACTATCAGGAATAAATATAACAAACGGAACTATAATAAACAAATCATGTACGGGAATTAAAGGTAGAAAATATGAGTTTTAGAACAGTAGTTATTTCTAATCAATCAAAATTAAATTATAAAAATAGATTTTTAGTAGTAAAACAAGATAATGATGAAAAATATATTCACCTATCAGAAATAGATACTATTATAGTAGATTCTATAGCAGTATCTATTTCGACATATCTTTTAAAGGAACTATCTGACAATAAAATAAATATAATATTTTGCAATGAAAAGCATAATCCATTCGGTGAATTATCATCCTATTATTCATCACACAATACAAGTAAAAAAATACAAAAGCAAATCAATTGGACAAAAGAAAATAAAGATAGAATGTGGCAAAACATAATAAAAAACAAAATAATAAATCAAGCATTAATGTTACATAAAATAAAATCAGATAAATATGACTTATTATTAAGCTATATAGAAGATGTACTACTCTCAGATAAGACAAACAGAGAAGGACATGCAGCAAAAGTATACTTTAATGAACTTTTTGGAAAAGATTTTGTAAGAAATGATTCAGATAATATAAATGCAGCATTAAATTATGGATATGCAATATTACTTTCAACAGTAAATAAAGAAGTTATATCAAATGGATATTTAACTCAAGTAGGCATACATCACAAAAATGAATTTAATGAATATAATTTATCATGTGATTTGATGGAACCTTTTAGAGCAATAATAGATAATTTTGTATATTATAATCAAGAAAGAGAATTAAATACAGAGTATAAATTAGACATAATAAATATTTTTAATAATAGATATAATTATGAAAACAAAAATTATATTCTTAAAGATATAATTAAAATGTTTGTAAAGAATACACTTGAATCATTAGAAGAACCAGATAATTATAAGGAATTTAGTATATATGAGGGATAGATGTATGAGAACAATTGTATTTTTTGATTTACCAAATATATACGCAAAAGATAGACGTAATTATTTAAAGTTTAGAAAATTTCTAATAAACGAAGGATTTATAATGATGCAAGAATCAGTATATTCTAAAATAGTTCTAAATTCACAACAATCAGAACTAATATTACAAAAGATAAGAAAGAAATCTCCGGGCAAAGGGTTAATACAAGTACTAACAATAACAGAAAAACAATATGCTCAAATAGAATATATAATAGGTGAAAAGAATACCAAAATAATTGATAGTGAGGATAGGTTAGTGGTATTATGAAAATAAAAGTAAATTATCTAGAAAACATCATACAACTAAATGATGAAAAAGTATTAAGTATAGAAATAGAAAACAAAAACTATTTTTATAGACTAATATCAAACTTATATTCAATAATTAATTCTGAAATTGTCGAAGAAATCACAGTGTATGATAATGAAGATAAAGAATTAAATATAAGTAATAAAATAAAATTATTCATTAACTTCTTTAATTTCGAATTTGATTCAAAAAAATATACCAATGATATAAATAAATATATAATAAATGAAATGGATGAAAATGATAAAATCAATCTCATAAAGTCATATAACAAATTAATTGAAACATTTATAAAAATATTAAATAAAAGTGATTTACCTTTACAAATATTAGAAGATATAACAGTTGATAATATAATTAAAAATCTTAAACTAACTATAAATTCAAAAAACAGTTTGTTAGACAATTTGATGTTACTCATTGAACTAGAAAAAACTTTAAAAACAAATAATTTACTAATTTTTGTAAACTTAAAACAATATCTTACAAATCAAGAATTGATTGAATTATATAAATATGCAATATATAACAAAATAAGGATTCTAATGATAGACTCACAAAGCTATGGTGGAACATTAGATTATGAAAATAAACTTATTATAGATAGTAATCTAGATGAATTTATGTTACAATAAAAATACAAATTCGACATAGAATTGCCATTTAGAGATGCAAATCTCTATTAATGCATTTAGTACATAGAATTAAATTTGAGGTTTTAGTTCTATGTCGTTCTAAATGGTATTGAAACTTTTTGAAAAGTCTTTAAAAATAGAACTATGTTTTAGTTCTATGTCGTTCTAAATGGTATTGAAACAATATTGTTGTTTATTTATGAACTTTTTAAGTTTTAGTTCTATGTCGTTCTAAATGGTATTGAAACTAATAAAAATATAGTTGTATCAAATGCTTTGTTTTAGTTCTATGTCGTTCTAAATGGTATTGAAACAGAAGGAAAAGAGATAGAACATAATTTTATGTTTTAGTTCTATGTCGTTCTAAATGGTATTGAAACGATTTTTACATAATTTATTATTTTATGTAAGTTTTAGTTCTATGTCGTTCTAAATGGTATTGAAACAAAAACTTATTTATATAAATTTACACTTACGTTTTAGTTCTATGTCGTTCTAAATGGTATTGAAACTATATTATTAATTGCATTAATAATGTTAGCGTTTTAGTTCTATGTCGTTCTAAATGGTATTGAAACCACTAACTGCAGTTAAATCCTTAACGACACGTTTTAGTTCTATGTCGTTCTAAATGGTATTGAAACATTACTGGTCGTTAATCAATATTAAATGAGGTTTTAGTTCTATGTCGTTCTAAATGGTATTGAAACTATATAGAAGATATAAGAACAGATACTATAGTTTTAGTTCTATGTCGTTCTAAATGGTATTGAAACTGTAGTAGAACTTCGAGGGTCTACCAACATGTTTTAGTTCTATGTCGTTCTAAATGGTATTGAAACCAAAATGTATTGATTATCTAATGGAACTTTGTTTTAGTTCTATGTCGTTCTAAATGGTATTGAAACCAATATTGTTAATTTTTGTTGATATAATTGGTTTTAGTTCTATGTCGTTCTAAATGGTATTGAAACTTCTTTGGTTATAAATGGTGCTATTATGTAGTTTTAGTTCTATGTCGTTCTAAATGGTATTGAAACAGTCAATGCTATAATTGATTATTATAAGAAGTTTTAGTTCTATGTCGTTCTAAATGGTATTGAAACTCAATATTCAAGAATATTACATGAATATGAGTTTTAGTTCTATGTCGTTCTAAATGGTATTGAAACCAACTTCTCCAAGAACTATTCCTAACAATCGTTTTAGTTCTATGTCGTTCTAAATGGTATTGAAACTATGTTAAAAAGAGTATCAAGTGAAGAATTGTTTTAGTTCTATGTCGTTCTAAATGGTATTGAAACAACAACTAATCAAGTTACTATTGCTACCTCTCTATTAATAGGTTTTAGCACTATGTTCATTTTTTAAAATTTTTTCTTCACATACTATAAAGTGATCAATAAAGAAGCTATCTCATTATACTATATTTTAGCTTCTTTATTTTTTATATAATTAAATAAAGAAAAAAAATAAAATAATCCAATTCTATCATTGACAAATAAGTGTAAAGTGTTATACAATTAATGTGTAGAGTAGAGGAGTGATTAGACAGATGAAAGAATTAAACAAGTTGTTAGGTGAAATAGGAATTTCTAAAGTTAAATTAGCTAAATATTTAGGTGTTTCTAGACAAATGATTTATAACTACTTAGAATTAGATTCACTAAATAAATGGCCACAAGAAAAAAGATTATTATTATTAAAATTATTAGATATAGAAGATGGTAGTGATAAAGCTATTAAAAGTATTAAAGTTACAAGTGAATATTTAGAAAATGTAGAAGCAAGATTAAATCAAAATGTAAAAGATCCAAATAATCAAGTATTTAATTATAAAAATCTTACTAAGGAAGAACAAGAATTATTGAATGATTTAATATTCTTAATTAAAGAAAAATTCACAGAAGAAAAAACTAAAGATACATATTATACATTCTTATATTTATATCATGTACTTCAATCACTTGAGAATGTACAAGAAATTAAATATATCTTTGCATATCTTTCTAAAAAAACTGGATTTACTAATCCAAATGAATTTAAATTTAATGAAACTAAACAATTCATATTAGAAAGTATTATATTCACTGCATTTAACTTATATAATAATGGAGGAGCTTCTAGATCTAAATTAACTGAATCACATAATAGATTCGTTCAAGAAATCGAAAACGATAAAGAAGAAAAACTTAGTAGAACTCAACAACTAAATACAGTTAAAATTCAAGCATTAAAAGAGTTAGGATATACTGAAATTAATAAAGATAATGCATCAGAAGTTCTAAATAGAATGGCTGAAATAGAATCTAGAAAAGTTTGATATTAAGAGCATCTAAATGATGCTTTTTTGTTGTAATTAGAAGCAGAGTAGAGGAGTAATATTAATAGAAATTGTAAAACTATAATTACATAATAAAAAATAATTCAATTTATAAATGGTTATAAAATTAGTGTTTTGAATATTTTGCTTTTCATATAAAAGAAATTCTTAAATTAATTTTAACTCTAAATAATTCAATAGAAACTTTCATTGTAAACACCTCAATCAAATATTCAATATTTCTTGATAAAACATATAATTCTACGATATAATATTAATATAATTATAACATTCCACAAGAGAAAAATCAACTTCTAATAATATATGTTATGTCAACTTCTATATAATTAAAAAATATATTTGAATATAAACAACTATAAATTATGTAGTTATTTTAAATGCTGTCATTATCAAATAAAAATATCGCGATATTCTTTTATCAATTTATAAATTAAATATTAGTAATATAAAATTATTTAAATTAAATTCTAATTAATTTAAATAATTAATCAAATATGTAGTTATTTTTTAATATAATCAATTATAATCAATCATTCATATATTAATATGTTTCATAAAACGCATCGACAATTGAAAATCCATATAATTCTCCACCTCAATTAAAAATTAGTTTCACGTACACATATATATCCTTATTATATTTAATTAAAATAAGATATACGTGTATACATAAAAAATTTAGAATTCACAGAACGCATCGAGAAAATAAAAGATGAGTAATTCTCCACCTCGATTCATTTCATTGCAAATTTAAAATCAATTAATAATAACATTAAACATTAAAATATACTAAAATTCAATTTTAAATTTTGAATAGGGGTCCCCTATTATTTTTTTTAGATTAATAGGGCGATACAAAAAATTAAAGTAGAACTTATTAATCCATAAATCATATAATTAAATTTCTTATATTTTTTTATTTCTTTTAATATATCATTTAAAGACAAACTAATCATTAATCCAGCAACAAAAGTAAGTACAATTGCCAACATATTTTCATTGATATAATCTTTAATTATAAAATAAGCTATAAGAGCCCCTATCGGTTCTGATAATCCAGAAAGTAGGGTGTATAAAAATGTCTTCCACTTCCCTACACCACTATAATATAATGGAATACTAATAGCAATTCCCTCTGGTATATTATGAAGCATAATCGCAATACAAAGCTTAATTCCGATATTAGCATTTGTAACAGCGCCAATAAACACTGCTATTCCTTCAGGAAAATTATGTAAAATTAAAGATATCATACTAAGTACACCAATCTTATATAAAGAAGAATTATTATTTTTTATTTTATCACTAATTATTTTTACACTCTGGTACCCTAGCAAAAAGATTAAAATAAATATAATAAATCCAAAATATATCCCATAATTATCAATAATAGTTATAAAACTAGAAGGTATAAGATCAAAAATAGAAATAAGTACCATTATACCTAATGAAAAAGAAAGAGAAAAAACTATAAACTCCCCTACTTTCTTTACTTTTAAAAAAATAAATATACTTCCTAACACTGTAGAAAGCCCAGCAATAAAAGATAAAAATAATGGAAATATGCTACTATTCATATTTAATAATATTTTAATAATATTTTTTTATTCTTCTAAGCCAATTATTTCCATAAAAGAAATACATATTAAAGAGTTTACTTGCCATAATAATAACAGGTGGTGATTAAAGTGGCTAACGCTAGAAATAATTCTAGATGTAAATCTAATGCTAGAAACAATGCAAGTTCTAGAGCAAGATCAAACGCTAGAAGTAATGCAAGAAGCAATTCTAGATGTAAATCAAATTCTAGAAGTCGCTAGTATGCATGAAAAGATATTCTATTTTGAATATCTTTTTTTATGTGATATAATCAATATGATAGGATGTGTCATATGAGGAAAACATTACCATATATTTTACTTATTATGTTTTTAATATGCTTTATTGCTTCTTATTATGGCTTTAAATATAGAAATCATTATACACCTGCTATACCAACCGTAACAGCAGTAAAAATAAGTGATAATGTAGTCGAGGTCAAATATCAAGTTGAAGAATATAAAAAAGATAAAGATATGTTTTGCCTTAAAAAGCTATCAAACGAAAATATAGATGATGATGATGCATGGACAAAAGCTCAAAATAATAAATGTAATTTTATTATAGATGATAACACATATAATTTTTATTTAAGAAATAACTATGGAACAGTAATAAAAATCAACGAAGCAAGTGATTTAGGAAATATATTAAGATTAACTTTAGATAAAGAAAAGATATATTTAGCAATCAATGGAACACATACACCTACTCTTACAATCAGTTCAGTAGGATATGCAGATAAAACAATAAAATGGAATAGCGAAGATGATAAAATAGCTATAGTAGATGAAAATGGTACAATAAAAGGTACTAAAAAAGGAAATACAAAAGTAACTGCTAAAGTAATGAATAAAGAAATAACTATAGATGTAGTTGTAACAGATTTAATAACAGTTAGGCCAAAATCATTTAATAATAAAAAGAAATATTTAAGTTGTAATAAATATACTGAAGAAGATAATAATTTATTAGATGAAATACTTAAAGATAGAATTAACACCGTTGGTTATAAAACAAGAGCTGGTGCAGTCGAAGCAGCAAGATTTTTGGCTTTAGAGTTCCCTTACAAAATTAAATATTTTTCAGAAAATGGACGTATGGGAGAAAGAACATATAAAGTAGATGGTGAAGGAAGATATTATCACGAAGGATTATATCTTCACAGCAGTAGATATAAAAATATAAAATATAAAGCAGAAGGACCTAAAACATGGGGATGTACTATGTATAATAGAGTTTCACATAAAAGAAGTGCTAATGGGCTTGACTGTAGTGGATTTATAACATGGGTATTAGTAAACGGTGGCTTTGATCCAGGAGATATTGGAGCTGGAGTAAGTCCGGGAATAAAAGACTTAACTGATTATGGAGAAAAAACAATATTCAATGCAAAAGTAATTAAATCTGGAAAAGTAAAAGTTGGAGATTTATTAAGTTCAACAGGCCCAGGCGGTGGACATATTGCAATGATAGTTGGAGAAGATGATGAGTACTATTATGTCGCAGAAAGCCTATGGACTTCACCAAATGTAGGAGTTGTTATATTACCCTACTCTAAAAAGAATTTATTTAAAAGATATTATTATGTAATGCTTATGGATTCATACTATAAAGAAGATGGAAAACTTACAAAACTATGGTACTGAGGTGAATAATGAAGAAAAGAAAGAAAATAAGGAGATATTATAATTCTAAGAATACAAAACAAAGAAAAAGAAAATACAAGTTTAAACCACCATTTTATATATTAATGATACTATTAATTGTATTAGCAATATATATATTAACTGATCTTAAAAATAACGTATTCTTTAAAATAAATTATGTTAAAGAAGTAACAGTCACAAATAACGAATTTAAGATACTTTTAAAGAAAAATAGTGATTATTCATGTATTCTTACATCTGATGACAAAACTCCTGAATTAGACGATAAAAACTGGGCTAAATCAGAAGATAATGTATGTACAATTAAATATAATAAAGATTATAATAAATTATATATAAAAAATAATGAAAAAATAATATATAAAAACTATTATTTAAGTTACTTTAAGCTAAATAAACCAAAATTATATTTACCATATAACACAGAATATAATTTACCAATAACATATATTGGAAATGAAAACAATATAAAAGTCACAACAGATGATGAATATGTAACATTAAATAATTTAAAAGTAAAAGCTATAAAAAGTGGTACTTCTACTATAAAAATTAAAGCATTAAAAAAAGAATATACCATTGAAGTAATAACATCAAAGTATTACGTAGATACAACTAAACTAACAGGTAAAAAAGCAGTAACATGTAATCAAGTATCAAAAGAAGAAAATGATTTATTAGATAAAATTTTAAAAGGTAAAATAGAAGAAGTTGGATATAAAACAAGAGCCGGAGTTGTAGAAGCAGCAAGATTTTTAACTCTAAACTTCCCTTACAAAATTGAATATTTTTATGAAAATGGTAGACTTGTAACTAATGGTATTGATGGCGAAGGAAGATATTATCACAAGGGTTTATATTTAAATAGTAGTAGATATTCATCAATTAGTAAATCTAAAAATGGCCCTAAAGCATGGGGATGCAGTTTATATAGTACACCAGTAAAAAGAAAAGACAGTAACGGCCTTGACTGTAGTGGTTTTGTAAGTTGGGCATTACTTAATGGAGGATTTAATAGTGGAGACTTAGGAGCAGGATTTACAAGTGCAAAAAATTTAACAGATTTAGGAAACCTTAAAAAGGTAACTTCATCATTAATTAAATCAAATAAAATAAAAGCTGGTGATTTAGTACATAACTATGAAGCAACCGGTCACATAGGTATAATTATTGGAGTCGATGATGATAATTATTATGTAGCTCAAGCTATATGGTATGATGATAACGGAGTTACAGTAACAAAAGTATCAAAATCATATATGCCTACTAAATTCCAACATGTAGTACTTATGGATAATTATTATAAAAGTGATGGCAAATACACAAAAATGTGGTAACGAAAAAGAGGATTTAATTCCTCTTTTATTATATCTTATTCTTCTCTTAAAACAGCTCCACACATTTTATTTAATGTTCTAATAATAGCATCTAACTTAGTATTGATTTCATCACTAGTTAAAGTAGTATCTCCTGAATCAAAAGTAACTCTAAGCATTATAGATTTCTTTCCTTCAGGTATTTGATTACCTCTATATTCTTCAATGAATTTAATACTACTAGCTTTAGATCTAATATATTTAGTTATCTCACCCCAAGTAATATTTTCATCTACTATTAAAGATAAATCTTTTTCTACTGATGGAAGAACTGGAATATGTTTAAACTTATTAGTTCTTGATTCTAGTGGAACAAACATATTACTATCAAGTTCAAATATTGCTACATTTGTTCTCTTAATTTTAGCATCATTCATAGTTTTAACACTTAAAAGACCCATATATCCAACTACTTCATCATCTAATTTAATAGCTAAATATGCATTAATATCAGCCCAACTTGGTTTCTCACATTCAGTGGTAAAACTTAATTCTTTCATATGAGTATATCTAGAAAGATTTTCAATAACTCCTTTTAACTCATAGAATATATCTTTAGGATTACTTCCAACTATAGATCCAGTTAATAGTTTTTTATGAATTGGTAATGTTTCATCTTCACTTGATTCATGGTATTCACCCTTAATAAATACTTGAGCCATTTCAAACATTTTAAAGTTATCAAAATATCTTAAGTTTTTGCTTATAGCTTCTAACATACCAGGTACTAAAGAACTTCTTAAATATGCTTCTTCTGGTGAAGGTGGTGTAGCTAATTTAACACTATTATTTTTATCAATAGATGCTGCATTAATATATTTTTCATTAATCCAAGGATATGTAAATATTTCATAGAATCCACATCTACTAGATAAATATTCTTTTATTCTAGTTTCAAGTAATACATTATTTTGAAGTACAGCATGATCAAAACTAATTGTAAGTGGTTGTGCTTCAAAACTTTCAAAGCTTAAAAGTCTAGCAATATCTCCCATTACATCATCTTTTAAAGATACATCTCCAGTACTTCTATATGTTGGAACTACTACACTATATGTACCATTCTTATAATTAACTTCGTATCCTAAACGAGTAAGAACACGAGTAATGGTTTCTCTATCAATCTTTTTGCCAAGTCTTGTGTCTAAGAACTCTTCAGTAACATCAATCTTTTCATTTTTAGTTTCAACTGGATAAACATCATTATAAGCAACAACTTTTGATTCTGGGAATATCTCTTTAAATAAAGCAAGTGCTAAATTTAACCCTTCATCAACTCTTTGTGTATCAATATTTTTTTCATAACGAATTGATGCATCAGTTTTTTCATCAAATCTTTTACCAGTTTTACGAATAGTTTTAGCCGTGAAGTTAGCAACTTCTAGTACTACACTTGTAGTTTCAGGAAGAATTGAATCTTTCTTACCACCACGAATACCAGCAAGTGCCATCGCATCATTTACATCACTAATTACTAAGTCATCAGTAGTAAGTTCTATAGAATTATTATCAAGTAACAATAATTCTTCGCCTTCACGGGCATTTCTAACTATAATTTTATTTCCATCTACGTGAGTTTTATCAAAAGCATGTAATGGTTGACCAACAGCCATCATAACATAATTAGTAATATCAACTATAGCATTAATCGGTCTCATACCACCCTTAATTATCGCTGATTGCATCCATAATGGGCTTCTCTTTTCATATACATTATCTATTTCTACAGCAACATATCTTTGACACTTAGAAGAGTCTTCAATCTCTACATCATATTTAGGTAATTTACTATCTATTTCAACTTTTTCAATTGGTTTTAGATCAACATCATAAATTGCACTAAGTTCACGAGCAATACCATAATGTCCCCATAAATCTGGTCTATTAGTAAGTGATTTATTATCTATTTCAAGTACTACATCTTTCATATCAATAATTTCTGTTATACTTTGTCCTGGATAACAATCTATTCCAGCTAAATCAACAATTTCAGCTTCTTCTTTAGCAGGGAATATATTTTCTAAGTAAACTTCTTCAGCTCCGCAAATCATACCATATGAATCAACTCCACGAACTTTAGAGTCTTTAATTTTCATAAGTTCAGCTTCACCATGCCAATAAACTTCAGCACCTGGTTTACATACAACAACCATTTCATTTGGATATAAATTAGATCCCCCACATACAATTTGTTTTGGTTCATCTTCACCTATATCAACCTTACAAACTTTTAATTTATCAGCATTAGGATGTTCATTAATTTCAAGAACTTTACCAACTATAATATCATGAAACTTTTCTTCAGTATTTTCATATCCCTCAACTTCAACTGTTCTTAAAGTTAAATCAGTAGCCATTTGTTTTGTTGTTATATTTTCAGGTAAATCTACATATTTTTTTACCCAATTTAATGATACTTTCATACTTTCATACCTCCTACTTAAATTGACTTAAGAATCTTAAGTCTGCACTATGGAATAATCTAACATCATCTACTCCATATCTCATCATAACTAGTCTATCAAGACCAATATTTATATAGAATCCTGTCCATTCTTCTGGATCTAGTCCTGCACTTTTAAGTACATTAGGATGTATTACACCACCTGGCATAACTTCAATCCATCCATTATGATTACATACTTTGCATCCCTTGCCACCACAAACTAGACATTCCATATCTATTTCATATCCAGGTTCAGTAAATGGGAAGAATCCTTCTCTCATACGAGTATTAATTTTTCTTCCAAAAACTTTTTCAAGTATAGTTTGAATCATAACAACTCCTTCAGAGAATGAAATGTTTTTATCTACTATTAAAGCTTCATATTGGAAAAATGCTCTTTCATGTCTAGCATCAGTATTTTCATTTCTATAAACTCTACCAGGATATACAAATCTAGCTGGAGCACCATGTTTAAGTAAATATCTAACACTTCCACCAGTTAAGTGTGGTCTTAAACATAATCTTTCACATCCACTTTTATCTTCAGTACCTTCTACCCAAAATGTATCCATAGATTGACGTGCTGGATGATCTTCTGGGAAATTTAAATTATCAAATGCATACTTTTCACTACTTATATCATCTTCACTATAAACTTCAAATCCTAATGATAAGAATGCTTGATTTAAATCATAACACATTTGAGTTATAGGATGTAATGCCCCTTTATTAATCTCAGTTCCAGGTAAAGTTAAATCAATAGGACTATCAAGTACACTTTGAAGTGATAATAATTCATCTTGTTTCTTTTGGTTAGCTTCTGCTACTATTTTTTTAATTTCAGTAGTAATCATACCTATTTCACGTCTTTCATCAGGTTCTAAACTACCCATAGATTTCATTATTTCAGTAAGCTCACTCTTTTTACCAGTTAACTCTTTCATAACTTCTTGAAGTTCAAGAGTAGTTTTACATTCATTAATTTTCTTTA
>OLHA01001354.1_pt1 | contig 13268 bp, 12 predicted proteins | sample 1605961 | NCBI WGS metagenome assembly OLHA01 (sample SAMN03283288) | human gut metagenome | biome: human-associated habitat; material: feces | host: Homo sapiens | place: Peru | collected 2012
AAGCAGGGTACGGATGACGCCTGCGGTCTTCTGGGCGGCGGCCTTCTTGCCGGCGCCCATCGCCAGAATGACCGTAGCGGCACCGGTGACGATGTCGCCACCGGCCCAGATGCGGGGATCGGTGGTCTGGCCGGTCTCCTCGTCGGCGACGATGTAGCCCCACTTGTTGAGCTCCATCTTGCCGCCGATCTTCTTTGCGAAGGGGTTGGCGTTGGTGCCGATAGCCGAGATCGCGACATCGCAGGGGATCTCCTCGATGGCGCCCTCGATGGGCACCGGGCGACGACGGCCGGACTCGTCGGGCTCACCGAGTTCCATCTTCTGGACCTTGACGGCGCAGACGGTGCCGGACACCGGGGACACCAGATCGGACACGGCCTTCACGGACTCCACGTCGCCAAAGGCATCGCCGGCGGTGACACCGTCGCCCTCAGCGGGCAGGTTCACGAACACCACGTCGCCCAGCGCGTCCTGGGCGAAGTCGGAAATGCCGATCACCACAACGCCGTCTTCTTCCTTCATCCACTCGTGATCCTTGGAATACTTCATTTCAGCGGGAAACAACATGATACTTTACCTCCATTAAATATATTGTTTGCTTTCTCTGCCCCGCCCCCGACGGAGGCGGGGCGTAACGCTTTTTTACACCAGCTTGGCAGCCAGATTCTCCAGAGTCTCGTCGATCTCGGCATCGCTGAAGCAGTAGCGCATCTCCAAATGCTCGCTGCGCAGCTTCTTCACTTCCTCCTTCACCTCCGTGCCCCGGAGGATGCAGTCGGCCATGAGGGCGGCCAGGCGGTCAAAGTCGGCGGCCTCGAAGCCGAAGCGGGTCATCTCGCTGACGCCCATACGCAGGGCGCCGGAGGCGGTGAAGCCCTCCTCGTCGGGGGTGGCCTGGTAGTTCACCACGATATTATTCTGCTCCAGGCGCTCGGCGATCTCGGGGCCCTCGCCGTAGCCCACGGACACGATGACCTGATGGGTCTCGGTGTAGTCGATGGCGGGATCGCCGGCCACGTCCAGACCGTGGGCCTTCAGGCTGCGGGCGAAGGACTTGGCGTTCTGGATGACGGCCTTCTGGTACTCGTCCTTGAACTGGTTCATCTCATAGGCGGCCATCAGCATACCCAGCTGGGTGCCCAGGTGATGGTTGGAGACGCTGCCGGGGAAGGTGCGGCTCTCGATGGTCTTCCACAGGCCGTACTTCAGGTCGTCCTCCTTGTAATTCACGCCGATGACGCCGCGCTGGGGGCCGAAGAAGGTCTTGTGGGTAGAGCCGGTGACGATCTCTGCGCCCTCGGCAAAGGGATTCTGGAAATGGTCGCCGATGAGGCCCAGCACATGGGCCATGTCGTACATGATGGTGGTGGGGATGTTCTGCTCATCCACGAACTGGCGGATGGCGGCCACGGGCTCCTTGTGCAGCACCATGCTCTTGCCGAATATGATCAGCTCCGGGCGATAGCGGTCAATGAGCTTCTTGGTCTCCTCCACATCCATCTTATAGGGATTATCGGCGCAGACGGGGAAGTTGACCACAGCCGGCTTCTCCGTCACGGGGTCGATGGCAATATAGTCATGGAGAGCGCCCATGGGCTGGGCAGACAGGTGGCCGCCCTTGATGATGTGGTTATTCATCACATAGCCCAGGCGCTTGGCCTCGTGCTTGCGGTCCACGCGGTTTTTCCAGTCCATCAGAGCGGAGAATACAGCCATGTTGGACATCTGGCCGCTGAGGGTGCGGGTCTCCACCTCGGTGCAGCCGAAGTAGGCGCGCATCTCCTCCACCAGGCGGCGCTCCACCTCATCGATGAACTTGGTGCCCTGATAATAGAACACTTCCTTCTCGTAGAAGGCCAAAACCTTCTTATGCTCGGCGTAACGGCAGGCGGGATCGCTGCCGCTGAGCAGACGCACGGCGCGGCTGGGGGTGTTCTCAGAGGGGATGAGGTTGATGCACTGCTCCTGGCGCCAGATATGGTTCTCCAGGGCCTTGTGTACCAGCTCCAGGGCCTTAGGTGCGCGGTCACCGCTGCCTACACCATGCTCGTCCTCCTCCACACCATAGAGCAGAGGTCTGGCAAAAGGGGGCGCACCCACGCTCATGTGCCGGGCGGGAATGACGGCCTTGAGCCGCTTACCCCGCACATCCACCTCCACGGTGTCGTCGGTGAGAATATCGCTGTCAATGTAGCACAGGCCGATGGCGCGCTTGCCGCTGGCCTCCAGGATCACGGTGGAAAGGCCCTGGCCCTCGGTCTTGAAGTAGGGGACCATGGTGCCGCTGGTGACCCAGCCCACCAGCTTATCCCCCTGATAAATCTCCATGCCCGCGCGCATAACACCCCGGTCCTCCAGAGCGATGGGAGCGATCTTCCGGGGCAGGCCGGACAGGTCGGAAAAATCACGGTCCATGTACTTCACAAAGTACTTATGCTGCTTTTCCAGAGCGGCGCGGCCGATGTAGTCCCCCTTCTGCTCCGAGAAGCTCACAGCGAACTTGGCCAGCGGCACGGCGAAAATGGGGATCTCGCTGCCGTCGGGGGCAGTGCCCATCTCATGGCCGTACAGGGGCATGGATGCCTCCATGCGCAGGGTGTCCCGGGCGCCCAGGCCGGCGGGGTGTGCGCCCATTTCCTCCAGGCGGTTCCACAGCCACGCTGCGTCCTCGCTGCGCACATAGACCTCGTAGCCCAGGGGCTCGCCGGTGTAGCCGGTCTTGGCCACCCGGGCGTAGTGACCCTCCAGGGACACGGTGCCCAGAGCATTCTTCATGGGCTCGGTCATCTGGGCGCCGCCGTTGAGAGCGGTGAGCATCTCCTTGCTCCGGGGACCCTGGACGGCGATGGCCGCCCAGTCGGCGGAGATGTCGGTGATGGTGCAGTCAAAGCCCTGCAGGGCCGCGCGCAGGTGGGCCAGGTCCTTCTCGGTGTTGGCGGCGTTTACCACCAGCAGGTAGTTATCCTCCTGGAACATATACAGGTAGGCATCGTCCACGGCGCCGCCGTTTTCATTGGGGATGATGCAGTACTGGGCCAGGCCCACATCCAGGGCAGCCACATTGCTGGTGAGCACATGCTGCAAAAAGGCCTTGCGCTCCGGGCCCTCCACCAGCAGCCGACCCATGTGAGACACATCGAAAAGACTGCACACCTGACGGGTGTACAGATGCTCGGCAATGATGCCGCTGGGGTACTGGATGGGCATTTCCCATCCGCCGAAGTCCACCATTTCCGCACCGGCGGCCACATGGACATCGTATAATTGGGTACGCTTCAGTTCGCTCATTCTGGTTCCTCCTTAAAAGATGAATGGTTTTTAAGCAGCAAAAAGGGACACAAAGCCGCTTTATACGGCCTTGTGCCCCCGTTGAGTTACCTGAGAGATTCCCTCCCCGGCGGGAGGTTGCACCTTCGGTGGTCGGGCGTTACCGTCCGGCCTTTTCGGAGTATCGTCCGAAATCGGTCCTTTTGCCTGAGAGCTTCTGCGTTCCCCTTCGGCGCCGCCTGAGCGGTCTCTCCCGATTCCATCGTCCGATCTATATGAAATTATATCTGCGGGCATATCGCACCGCTATTTTGATTTTATCATCCGAAAAGCGCATTTGTCAAGGGCCAATTCCCGCTGTTTCGTTCCGTTTTTTTGCAGCTTTACAGGGAATTTGTCCGGTGGGGTAAGCCCCGGTTGCACCCCCCATGGAGCCTTCGGATTTTCAGATGCCCAGAAGCTGCTTTTTCTTGGCGGCGAATTCCTCCTCGGTGAGGACACCGGCGTCGAAGAGCAGCTTATACTTTTGAATCTCCGCCACCGGGTCGGCGGCAGGGGCGGGAGCGGCGGCTGCGGCGGCGGGCTGGGGGTCATCCTCCCGGCGCTGGGGGGCGTCGGGGTTGACGATGTGCTGGAGCCGGGAGGCAAGCTCACGGAGGGACTCCACCTTCTCCTCATACTCCCGGAGATAGTCCTCGGCGCTGGGATACTGGCTGCTGAAGTCCGGGGCGCCGATCTCCTGGGTGAAGCTCTTCCAATAGGGATGGGAGAAGGTCAGCTCCAGGCGGAATTTGCGCACCGGGGGCGTACACACAAACTCGGGCCGGGGAGGACGGGGATGGTCGTGGTCGTGATCCCGGTCCCGATCCATCATGCGGTGCATCTCCTCCATGTGCTCAAAGTCCTGCTTGCGGCGCATGAACTGGTCGATGCTGGGGATCAGGGCCTCCACCTTATCGGGCACATCGCTGCGGTGGCAGGTGAGGCCGTCGGCGTTTCCCGTAAACAGAGGATCGGAGTCCTCCAGGATGCGGAAGGACTGCAAATTCTCCGGGCCGAACACCAGCGCACTATCGTAGGGCTTGATGCGCAGCAGGCGGTGGGCGCTGTCCACCACCAGGGCGCCGCTGAGGAGGCCGAAGCCGTAGCGGTAGTCCTCGCTGAAGGTCTCGCGCAGGGCGGCGTTTTCCTCGTAAAAGGCCATGTACTGCTCCAGCTGCGCCAGGGTCATGCGGTCCAGGGCCCCGTCGGGCAGGTCGATCTTCCCGGCGCACTCCTTGCACAGGGGCATATCCTCCACCTTGGTGGCCAGGAGCCGGGGGGTGGGGCTGCCGCAAAGGGGGCAGGGTTTTTTGTTATTGCTGAAAAGTCCCATAGTGATTTTCCTCCTATTTCTATGCCTCGATTTTACCACGGTGGCCGGGGTATTTCCAGTGTTTTCCTCCTCCGGAGGGGCAATTTTCGGAAATTTACAGGAATTTATCCAGCTCCCGCTGGGCTTTTTCGATTTTCTTGACCTTGGGGCTCCGGTAAACCTTGCCCCGGGCGATGACCAGGTCCATATGGCGGAGGGCCTTCAGGTCCTTCAGAGGGTTCTGCCGTGTCACGATGAGGTCGGCGCACTTGCCGGGCTCTACGGAGCCGGTCTCCTCCCCCAGGCCCGCTATCCGGGCGTTGCCCAGGGTGGCGGTGTGGAGGGCGAAGGCGTTAGAGACGCCGCAGAACTTGTGGAAATAATAGACCTCCCGCCACATATCGTAGTGGGTGATATAGGGGCAGCCGGTGTCGGTGCCCAGGCCCACGGGAATGCCCCGGGCCAGGCAGGCCTTGGCGCAGTCGATGATGCCGTCCATGACAAGCTTGCCGTTATACTGCTCCGTTTCCGTCGCGCCGGTAACGCTGCGGTCAAAGAGCGCATAGGGCAGGGCCGGCGAGATGGTGGCGATATGGCAGGCCTTGCGCTCTTTGAACAGGTGCAGGATCTCCTCGTCGGGCCGGGCGCCATGCTCAATGGTATCTACCCCGCCCTCCAGGGCCACCCGGACCCCCTGGGGACTCTCCACATGGGCGGCCACGGGCAGGCCCAGGGCGTGGGCCTGGTCACAGGCGGCCTTCACCAGGGCCGGGGACATTTTCAGCTCCCCGGGCTCCCCCTTGCACTTGGCGTCCAGGACGCCGCCGGTGATCATCAGCTTAATAAGATCGGGCTTGTCCCGGGCAATTTTTCGGACCAGGGCCGCCGCCTCCTCCGGGGAGGTGGCCTCGTAGGCCAGGGACCCGGCCATGTGGCCCCCGGGCACGGACACAGCCATGTTCCCCGCCAGAATCCGGGGGCCCACGGCCCCGCCGGAGAGGATCTTATCCCGCAGGCGGGAGTCTATCGCCTGGATGCCGCCCACGGAGCGGAGGGTGGTGACGCCGGAGAGCAGCTCCGTTTTGGCGTAGCCTGCGCAGACCCGGAACGCAACCGAGCGAAGGAGGGCGTTGCTGGTCATGAGGCGGACGGCCTTTTTGGGGTCCTTTTGCTTGACGGTGGGCTTGCCCGAGGCAGGCAGGTGGACATGGAGGTTAATAAGGCCGGGCATGACATAGCCGCCGGCCAGGTCAATTTTCTCGTAGTCCGGAGTCTCCGTCCCGGCGGGGACGATGGCCTCGATGCGGTCGCCCTTTAGAAGGACGGTCAGGCCCGACCGGGGCTGCATAGCCTCGGTGCCGTCCAGGAGGATGCCGTTCACCAATGCGTATTTCATGGAAGAAACTTCCTTTCTTTTTATTTTGCCGGATGGGTCAGGCGGTCTACGGCGGCTCGGGCGGCGGAGGCGGCGTCGGGGGTGTAGAGGTCGGCGTGAATTTCGTCGCAGAAGCTCTGGCTGATGGGCGCGCCGCCCACCATGATGCACACCCGGTCACGGATGCCGCTCTCCCGGGCCAGCTCCACCACCCGGCGCATCTGCTGCATGGTGGTGGTGAGCAGAGCAGAGCAGGCGATGATGTCGCAGTGATGCTCCCGGGCGGCTTGGATAAAGGTCTCCGGGGCCACATCCGCCCCCAGGTCATAGACCTCGATATTGCTGCCCTCCAGCATGATCTTCACCAGATTCTTGCCGATGTCGTGCATATCGCCCCGGACGGTACCGATACAGGCCGAGCCGATGGTGCGGCGGACACCGCCGCCGTCCACCAGATGGGGCTTTAACTGCGCCGTGGCGGCGGACATACAGCGGGCGGCCATGAGCATCTCCGGCACAAAGGCGCGGCTGGCGGAAAAATCCTCACCCAGATCGTTCATACCCTTTATCAGGCCGCCGGAGAGGATGTCCTGGACGGGGATGCCCCGGGAAAGAGCCTTATCCACCAGGGCCAACAGCTTTTTCTGCTGGCCGCGCTTGGTGGCGGCGGCAACGGCGGCCAGAAGGTCCTCCCCCTGCTCCGCCGGGGTCTCCGATACGGCGGCAGCGGGAGCGGAAGCACGGGGCGCCAGGCTGCGCCGGGGCTCCGGCGGCAGCGGAAAAACGGGCAGATGCACGCCGGCGTTGTAGCCGTCGATGGTCTCATCGATATACCGGTCGATATGAGGATAGACGGCGCCGGGGAGGCCGTAGGTGATGGAGGGGATGAAGTGGCCCCCGGGGCAGCAGGAACGGAGGGTACGCCGGGTGTAGTCGCAGACCTCCCCGGCCGTGGCATCCGAACGGTCGATGGCTGCGCCGATGCCGCCCATGAGGACCAGCTTGCCCTGCAAATGGCGCTGGAGGGCGGGAATGTCATTTTCCGGCAAAACCCCCTGCCAGACCTGAATACCGATCTCGGCCATGTCGTCCACGATGGGCACCAGATAGGAGTCGGCGTGGTGGATGGCGATGCAGCCCCGGGAGCGGATATAGCCGTAGAAGCGGCGGTAGGGCTCCTTGAAGAACTCGCGCCACATATCCGGCTTCATGAACAGGGCGTCCTTGGTGCCCCAGTCGTCGTGGGAGAAGATCACATCCGGCTGCAAACGGTCAATGAGCAGCTGCACATAGCGCAGCCGGTACTCGGTGATGTATTCGATGAGCTGGCGCATCTCGTCGGGGTGCTCGTAGAGATTCGTCAGCGTGTCCTCAAAGCCCATGAGGAAGTGGCACTGCTCAAAGATGCCGGTGCCCATAAAGCCCGCCAGCAGCTTCTCCTGCCCGCAGGCCGCCCGCGCCGCTGTACGGCATGCCTCCCAGCCCTCGGTGCAGGCGTCGATATCCGGCGCGTGTACCGTGTCGCGCCAGTGCGTCACGTCCGGACACACCGCCAGACCATCCGCGGTCACGGGCATGGGGCCGGGCGCGTCGGCGGGAAAGCTGATGGTGGTGCCCCAGCGGTCTTTGCTGACGGTTCCCCGCTTGCGGTTGCCCCGCAGATAGGTGTTGATGGGGTCGTTCAGGCACATGTGCAGCGCCTCGTACTGGCACAGCTGGCGATCCGGCTGGCCGTCCGGCTTCAGCAGCTCCAAAAAGAGTTCTCTGGGCGTCATCATGTCACGTCACCTCATTTTTCGTTTTGTACAGCACGCAGGACGTATACGTCATGGTGCCCGTTCCGTAGTAATACCCCAGCCCGGAGCGCCGGCACACGTCCGACACCAGCAGGCCGTAGGCCTCCATGGACGCCATCCGGCGGGCGTGCTCGGCCCCGGTGCAGACGTACTCCAGCTCCGCCAGCAGGCCGCCGTAGGGGCCGGGCATCTGGAGGTAGCTGCACCGGATGGGCCGCACGAAGCGGCTCAGCAGCACCGGGCGGACGCCGTTGAGGCTGTCGGCCACAGCGCGGCTGAGGGCGGGCTGTTCGGCTGCCGGGTAGATGGCCGCCACCCGGCTGCGACACTGTTCCGCACAGCGCATGAGGTACCGCACCAGCTCGTAGCCGTCCCTGACGTACACCACCTCGTCGGCAGGCAGGCCGAACTTGCGGCTCACCGCAGCCGCCGCATGGCGCTTCTCAAACTCATTCACAAGCTTCATGCTCACACCAAAAAGTAATCAAGCACCGCATAGAGCGCGGTGAAGCCGAGGGTGGTGGTGAGCAGCTTCATGATCTGCCCCGTATCGAAGTGTCTGGTGCCGCTGATGGCGTTCACCACGCTGGCCGCGATGAAAAACAGCAGCACCACCGCCGAGAAAAACAGCAGCCACGCAGACAGGGCTTTGAAGCCCGAGTTCATTACGCTTTGAATCATGATGACCTCTCTTTTGTAAAAATGTTCAGCACGCGGCCCTGCAGCCGGACTGCCTGCCGCTCCACCTTGTTCATCTGGTATTGGACGTAGTAGGGCGGGCGGATGGCGGGCTGCTCCTTCGCCCCATACATCACGACGAGGAGGAGCAGGCCTGCGATGAGCCCCACCCGCATCACCTCTACGCCCTGATTGACGAGGGCCGCCAGCTCCCGCAGCACCCGGTCTCTGCCGGTCTCCGGGCGGGCCAGGACAGGGCGGGGCTCGACCTGACGAGGCCGGACAGCCGGGTGGGGGCGGGGCTCGACCTGACGGGGTCGGGCAACAGGCCGGGGGCGTGGCCGCACCGGCTCTGGCTCGAATGACCGCACCAGCTGGTAATCGGAGCCGAACTGGGCCGTAAAGCAGCTCTGGCAGACGAAGAGCTCTGCCCCGCCCCGGCGCACCAGATACCCCGTCTTGGTCACTGCCGAGCAGGACGCGCACATGCGGCAGGTGCCCGTCATCTTCTGGGCCAACACTCGGACCATCAGGCCTCACCTCTCCCTTTAAACAGCGTCCGCGAAGGTGAGCTCCACCAGATACTCGCTGTCCTCGGTGAAGACTGAGTAGAGGTGGACGGGCGGCAGCTTGAAGAGCACTTCATCCACCACGTCCACGTCGCAGACGGTCAACGCCGCGACGGACTGGTTGCAGTAGACTACCGGGAGAACCATTGCCAGACCCTCGAGATCCAGCTGATAGCTCTCGCTCTCATCGCCGAACTCACGGCGAAAGAGGCGGTAGAGCCCGCTCTTGGGCTCACGGCGGTCGAAGCGAATGAAGTGGGTAGGCAGCTTGCCCAGACGGGAGAAGAGCTCGCTGCGGGCCTCTGCGGCCTCGGAGAGCTCACGGTAGGTCACGAGCTGGAAACCGCTGGCATCGGCCTTGACGGCCTGACCGGCGCTGTTCAGCACATACTTACGGACCACGTCCTTTTCCTCCATGCGGCCCAGCAGCCACTTGACCGTGAGGTCAGAGGCAAGGCCCGCCACGCGGGAGCTGAACGCCAGCACCTGAGGCTGGGTGGTGTCCTCGTAGGCGCTGCAGGAGCGCTTCTTCTCCTCGCCCTTGCGCCAGCCCGAGCCAAACATCTCCTCGTAACTGGTATGAGTTCCGGGAGGGCTGAACATCACATTACCGAAGAAGCCGCTCTGGAGCAGGCCGGTGCCCGCAGAGATGTGGGCCGTCTTGTACACTTTGCAACCGCGATCCACAAACTGGCGAACTGCCATCGAATCGACGACGCTGATGACCAGGTCGAAGCTCTCGAAGAAGCCGAAGCCCAGCTTGCAGATGTCGGCCTTGATGCCGGTGATGGTGAGCGGGAAGCATGCTTTCTCGGCAGCAGCCTTCGCCAGAGCAAAGGCCTTGGGCTTGCCGAGGGCAGAGCGGCTTACCATGGGGCTGCGAGGGAGATTGACGATCTGGTAGTTGTCCGTATCCACGATGGTGATGCGGCCCACGCCGCTGAGCACGAGGCTTTCCAGCATCAAATTGCCGATGGTGCCAGCTCCTATCAGCAGGACACGCTTGTCGTGGAGAGCGTCCACGGCGTAATCGAAGCGCTTGGCCAGCTCTTTGGTCTGGCCGCCGGTGTAGTGGGGGATGGCGGTGTACTGGACGGCCTCAGAGCCCTCCGGGCGGGTATAAGCATCGGCGATGAGCTCCTTGCCGATGGCGGTGTCCACATTGCCGCCGTCCGCGATGGTGACGCGGCAGTCGTCGCAGAAATTGAACTCGTCGTCCTTGAAGCGGACGAGCCAGCTGCCCTCACTGGGGGACGCCACGATGTACAATGCTTCTCCCTTTAATTGACGCATCATCGTATTATCCACCTTGCTCCAGAACACCGGGAAGTTGGCGTGGCTGTGGAAGTTGCCGATGATGTGGAGCTTGCCGCCGTAGGTCTTGTCACACCAGAAATAAGCATTCGACTGGTACGCCGGAAGGAAGGTGAAGCCGCTGCCGGTGCCCACCTGACTGATCTCGTGATAGACGTCCGCCACATAGATGATGTAGGAGCCGGAGATGCCGTCCTTGGCGATAGAGCCGATGAGCTGACCGCCGGTCTCGAGCTCCGGGAACCGGTAGATGGCGGTGTTGATCTTGTCCACCACGGACTGCTCAAGAATGACGTTGACATGCATAAAGATCACCTCCTCTCACATGAACTGGCTCACGATGGTGACCCAGCGGTTATTGATATACTTTGCCAGCTTGCTGCGGTTCTTCACGATGGTGAGAGGGCGAAAATCCGCGTAGACACGCTTCATCTGCATGGAAGCGTTCCGGACGGCAGTCTGGCCGGTACCCATCACTCCGGAGGCACACTTTCCGTAACTCACGCTGGTGGCGGTGACGTTGGAGAGGGTCAGGGTCTCCACCAGGGTGGCAAGGAAATCGGCTACGCTGTCACGGCTACCCTCGCTCCAGCAAGGGTGGCCACTATTGTACACATGGGGGTGTTTGAAGGGCTGGCCCATACGCTCCTCGTAGATGTGCACCTGGTCCTGGGCCATCGGAGAATACTTCACGTCGCCGCCGCGGATGGTAAAGGTCTTGGCGGGGAACACGATGTACACCTTGCCGGTGCCGCGGGAGCCATAGATCGGGTAGCCGCTCACTTCCCAGATGAAGTCATTATGAGTGGGACTGTAGCTGGTCTTGACGACAGCACCGCCCAGGCACTCACCCAGGAGGCGGCCGGCCTTCTCGGCCAAAAGGAAAGACTTCTCCATCGCTCATCCCTCCTCAGGCCACGATGGCCACGACGGAGCAGACGAAGCAGATGGGCATATCCTCGGCTTCGAGCTCGCTGATGCCCTCCTTCACGTCAGGCTGGTCACAAAGAGCCTCATCCCAGGAAACGTGAATGGATCTTCCCTGAACGTCTCTCAGATCGAAGACAGAAACAGCCTCATCCAGCTGACCATCCCGCATGAACTGCTCTCCGGCTTTCGCGTTCGCGCAGACATACTGGGCGTTGTCGGGGTCCTCGTCGATAAAACGCTTGACGATCTCGAGGGGGGTCTCTTCCATGGCGATGCTGATCTCGAACTTGACGTCAGAGCTTCCAATAATATACGCTTTCATGTTTTTTTCCTTTCGTTAACAGGTTGATTATTCTTTTTCCGAGGGGGGAGCGCCTCCGCGCTCCCCCCTCGGATTGAGTCAAGTATACGCTTTGCCCTCAGCGGATTCGAGGGAATAAATTTCTGCCCCCTTATCAGCGGGGGCCGCGCTTTCCGTAGCCGGGCTCGGCCTTGACGCCGGGTTCGGGCTTGACACCGGACTCGGCCTTGATGCCCGTGCGCTGCACCTCGATGCGCTTGATGGTGCCGGAGACGGCACCGCTGTTGCCGCAGTGGACGCAGACGAAGCTGCCGCTGCCGTCGTAGCAGGTGATGCCGTGGCACTTGCCGCAGCGGACGATATCCTTGTTGCCACAGTGGGGGCAGTGGTAGGTGCGGCCAGTGTCCATGCCGTCGCTAAGGTCGAGGCTGGTCAGGGCGGGCTTCAGGCCGCCGCCGCTGCCGCCGCCCGCCTTCACGGGCTTGCCGCTCACCATGGTCAGACGGCCCTTGACGTGGGCCAGCTCGATGGCGAAGGGCTCGCCGGTCACAGCGCAGCCCGCCGCCAGCGTGCACTCGATCTCGGGCTTTACGAAGGAATGTTTGATGTTCATTTTCGTTCTCCTTTCTTGAAAAGTCAAATGTTCGGTCTGCGCCCACCTTCCCATTTCAAAGGGATTTGGTTGAGCACTGTAGTTAGTTTAGCAGTCATCACTTTTTCTTTCACTGGAATAAATTTTCAAGATTTTCGAGTTATATCCATCTAACCATTTTTCTTTACTGAACAGCCACGATCTTATCTATAACAGTCGGAACAGGCTCATTTTTTAGAAAAAAACGGGACTGTTACAAAAAAATGCGACAGCAACTTGCATAAAGAAATAGTGCCATCGCGTAGTCTACATCTAATAGGTGCAGTTTAACGGCCTTGGATTTTCTAGTACGTACTTTTTCAATGGAGGGCACAGGCCCCATTACAGGCCCTGCTCTAATGGCTGAGATTGGTGATGTCAGACGTTTCAAAAACAAGAAAGGTCTCGTTGCCTTTGCGGGCATTGATGCACCGCCGTTCCAGTCTGGAAACTTTGAATCCAAGTCACGCCACGTTTCCAAGCGCGGCTCACCTCATTTAAGGCGCACGGTGTTCCTTGTGGCAAATATTATTCTAACCCTTTCTCATAAAGATAACAGTGTCTTTTGCTTTATGGACAAAAAGCGCGCTGAAGGAAAGCACTACTACGTCTACACGATTGCTGGCAGTGCGAAATTTCTGAGAATCTACTACGCACGAGTTACTGAATATTTGCGCGTTCAAGAGAGACCTGTTGCTGCCAGCTGTCCAAACGGTAACAGCTAACTCAATCCTTTAGTTTGAAAAATCTGCTGACAGGCTGGTAACTGTCGGCTTATTAAAGTTGCCGGATGCTCAGCTGCACCCGGCAACAATTATTTTGGTCTAAATTTTCTGATTTTACCTCTTGACACACTTTAGCAGGTTTGCGGATGCTATGAAGCCTCTAAACGTGCTTCCCAAATTTGAAAATCATTTTGCAAATCAGACCGTCCGTTTTCAAGTTCAACTTGAAGCGGACGGTTATTTTTTGCTCAGGAGGTTTTTGCGTTTGCATCCGCAGCAAGCAGGGCGAGTTGGTACCAACTCACGATTTTTGAATCAGATTTTACAA
>OLHA01001357.1_pt1 | contig 13255 bp, 10 predicted proteins | sample 1605961 | NCBI WGS metagenome assembly OLHA01 (sample SAMN03283288) | human gut metagenome | biome: human-associated habitat; material: feces | host: Homo sapiens | place: Peru | collected 2012
TCGGTGACAATACAGATATGTACGCTCAGGCATACTTTGATTATGACTCCAAGAAGTCCGGTGGTGTTACAATTTCCCACTTACGTTTTGGACATTCTCCAATCCGTTCCACATACCTGATCTCTCAGGCAAACTTCGTAGCATGTCACTGTACAGCATACATCTACAAGTACAACATGGTTCAGGATCTGGTACCGGGCGGTACATTCCTGTTCAATACACAGTGGACAGTTGATGAACTGGATGAGAAGTTACCGGGTCAGGTAAAGAGATACATCGCAGAGAACAACATCAACTTCTACATCATCGACGGTGTAAAGATCGGTAAAGAGATCGGTCTTGGAAACCGTATCAACACTGTACTTCAGTCAGCATTCTTCTCTCTGACAAAGCTGATTCCGGAAGAGGAAGTTATCAAGCTTATGAAGGACGCAGCTACAAGATCTTATGCTAAGAAGGGTGACGATGTCGTTAAGATGAACCACGACGCAATCGATGCCGGTGCTACAGCATACGTTAAGGTAGATGTTCCAGAGAGCTGGAAGAACTGCACAGATGATGATTACTCTGTAGAAGTTAAGGGAGACAACAAGGAAGTTGTTGACTTCGTTAAGGATATTCAGCAGAAAGTCAACGGACAGCAGGGTAACACAATTCCTGTATCTGTTGTTAAGAAATACGAGACAGGCTGGACTCCATCCGGTACAGCAGCATACGAGAAGCGTGGTGTTGCAACAGACGTTCCTGTATGGGATGCTACCAAGTGTATCGAGTGTAACCAGTGTTCTTATGTATGTCCTCATGCAGCAATCCGTCCAGTCGCTATGACAGAGGCTGAGGCAGCTAAGGCTCCGGAAGGAATGCAGATGAAGGATCTCAACCAGATGCCAGGTTACAAGTTCGCAATCGTTGTTTCCGCATTCGACTGTACAGGATGTGGTTCTTGTGTAAACGTATGTCCTGATAAGGTACAGGCTATCACAATGACCGGATTCGAGGCACATGAGGATGAGCAGAAGTACTTCGATTACGCAGTATCTCTTGAGGATAAGGAAGATGTTATCGAGAAATTCAAACTTAACTCTGTTAAGGGATCTCAGTTCCGTCAGCCATTACTTGAGTTCTCCGGAGCTTGTGGTGGATGTGGTGAGACACCTTACGCTAAGTTAATTACCCAGTTATTCGGTGACAGAATGTACATTGCAAATGCAACTGGATGTTCTTCTATCTGGGCAAACTCTTCACCTTCTACACCTTATACAACAAACAAGAAGGGTCATGGTCCTGCATGGTCTAACTCACTGTTCGAAGATGCAGCAGAGTTTGGTTATGGTATGTTACTTGCTCAGAGAGCAATCCGTGACAGATTAAAGAACGAGCTGGATGAGATCGCAGCTAACACAGATAAGGCTGATGTTAAGGATGCCATCAAGGAGTGGAATGATACATTTGCTTCTGGTATCGAGAACGGACCAGCTACAGAGAAGTTAGTAGCAGCTCTTGAGGCTTGCGGATGTGACGCTTCCAAGAATGTATTAAAGGAGAAAGATTTCCTCGCTAAGAAGTCCCAGTGGATCTTCGGTGGTGATGGATGGGCATACGACATCGGATTCGGTGGTGTTGACCATGTATTAGCATCTGGTAAGGATATCAACGTAATGGTATTCGATACTGAGGTTTACTCTAACACAGGTGGACAGTCTTCTAAGGCTACTCCTACTGGAGCAATCGCACAGTTTGCTGCAGGTGGAAAAGAGACAAAGAAGAAAGATCTTGCCGGTATCGCAATGAGCTATGGTTATGTATATGTAGCACACATCTCTATGGGTGCTGATATGAATCAGTGTGTTAAGGCTCTTGCAGAGGCAGAGGCTTATCCGGGACCATCACTGATCATTGCTTACGCTCCATGTATCAACCATGGTATCAAGAAGGGTATGAGCAAGGCTCAGACTGAGGAGAAGTTAGCAGTTGAGTCTGGATACTGGTTCAACTTCCGTTACAACCCAACACTTGCTGTAGAAGGCAAAGATGCATTCTCATTAGACAGCAAGGAGCCTACAGGCGATTATCAGGCATTCTTAAAGGGTGAGAACCGTTATGCATCTCTTGCGAAGTTCAACCCGGAGAGAGCTGCTGAGTTATTTGCAAAGGCTGAGAAGAACTCTAAGGATGAGTATGATCACTTAAAGAAGTTAGTAACTCTTTACGCTGGTAAATAATTGATCCGGAAACAGAGGAATACAGATAAACCGCAGGGACGAATGTCCCTGCGGTTTTTAATTTCAGGCATAAAAAAATCTATGCCGTACATACTATCTCCAGAAACCATTTCTGCAAAAATGCATATGGTAAAAGGGGAGGAAGAGGCATGTTGGAAAATAGTTATCCGATCCGCACGGATCTGGCACTCGAATCACAGGAGCGGCTGCAGGAAGACCAGGCAGATATGCGCGGCATTCGTGTTCTGGAAGAACGGCGGGAAAATGGAGTGATTGTCAGTACCGTGATGATCGAGACCGAGAATGCGTCCGTTGCGATGGGAAGGCCAAAGGGGACGTACATTACGATCGAGGCGCCGGAGATGATCGAGGAAGATGCCGGATACCACAGGGATATTTCTTTGGAGCTGGCAAAGATCATGCGGAATCTTCTGCCGGGAAAAGAGATTGAAAAAAATTTAAAAAAGGGGCTGGAAGTCGCGGCACTGGTTGTCGGACTGGGCAACCGGGAAGTGACGCCCGATGCGCTGGGACCGAGAGTGGTGGACAATTTATTTATCACCCGCCACATCCTGAATGAATTCGGAAAGTACGCATTCCAGAGAGAAGATGTGGGAAAAGTCAGCGGAATCGTGCCGGGGGTCATGGCGCAGACCGGTATGGAATGTGTGGAGATCTTAAAGGGTGTGGTAAAAGAGACAAAACCGGATTTTCTGATCACGGTCGATGCGCTGGCGGCAAGAAGCATCCGGCGGCTGGGACGGACGATCCAGCTGACGGATACGGGAATCACGCCGGGAAGCGGAATCGGCAATCACCGCAATGCCATCAACCGCAAAAGTGTGGGTGTTCCCGTGATTTCCCTCGGTGTGCCGACGGTCGTGGATGCGGCAACGATTGTCTCGGATGCCATGACGGAATTTATTTCCGCATTATCGCTTTCGGATCTGCAGAAGCTGGATGAGAGGGAGCGGCAGGAACTGGCAAGGGAACTGCTTTCCCCGCAGCTGAACGGTCTTTTTGTCACACCGAAAAACATTGATGACTCGATCAAAAGTTTAAGTTTTCTGATTTCGGAGGGACTCAATATTGCGCTTCTGGGAGATAAAGAGGAATAGGGACAAAAGAAAAGGCATATAATTCTCTCAAGGTGGTGATAGGGTGAGGAGACGATTGCTTCTTTTTCTGGTGACGATAGATTTTGTGCTGGTCTGCGCCTTTGCGTATTGCTGGGGTGGCGGACTGGTGCAGTTTCTGGGGCAGAATCTGTCCCTGAAATTTTATAACGGAGTGCTTAATCTTTATGTACCGGGGCTGCTGGGGGCACAGGAGGAAGGAATTCCGAATATATACCGGGATGTGACGGCTTCCATGTATCCGGCAATTGCACAAAACGAGCAGCAGCTGTGGTATGAATCACAGGAGGAAAACCTGGCATATTATGAGAATCAGGCAGCGGAGGAAAACGAACAGGCAAAGCAGATCATTGCGGAAAATGAAAAGGCGGTAACGGAACAGCCAGTGCAGCAGGAAAGTCAGAATGTGGACGAGACTCCGACACAAAAAGAGTCCAAAAAGCCGGAGAAAAAAACAGAAACCTCCGGGAAAAAAGTTTCTGTCAACCGCAAAAAACTGCAGGATTTTGATTATCTGAGGCAGACCTTTTATCAGGTTGATAATACAACGACCATCGGGAAAAATCAGTTGGACGTGGATAAGCTGATGAAACCGGATCTAAAGATTGACCAGTCGGTGGACGGTCCGCAGATTTTAATTTATCATACCCATTCCCAGGAACGGTATGCCGATTCCAAAGATGAAAAAACGGGTGTTGTCGGAGTGGGAGATTATCTGACGGAATTGTTGGAAGAGGAAGGATTTCAAGTCATGCATCATAAAGGAGAATATGATGTGGGCGACCGGGATCATGCATATTCCAAGGCAGCCCCGTCGATTCAGAAAATCATAAATGATCATCCATCGATTCAGGTAGTGATCGATTTACATAGAGACGGCGTGGGGGAAAACACGCGTCTGGTGACAACGCAAAACGGAAAAAAGATGGCAAAGATCATGTTTTTTAACGGACTGAGCAGAACAACGGCTTCCGGGGATATTCCGTATTTAAAAAATCCGTATATTTCCGATAATCTGGCGTTTTCGTTTCAGATGCAGCTTGCCGCTGCGGAATATTATCCGGATTTTACAAGGCGGATTTATCTAAAAGGGTACCGCTTTAATATGCATTTCTGCCCGAAGAGTATGCTGGTGGAAGTGGGCGCACAGACGAATACGTTTGAGGAAGCAAAAAATGCGATGGAACCACTTGCAGATCTGTTTGCAAAAGTGTTGAAATAACGGCTGTAAATGTTACAATGTACTTATATGAGGAGGGCATTTTTATGGTTGATTATACAGAAGGCTCAGGCAGACAGTATCACACAGGCGTGGGACCGCAGGACATAGGTAAGTATGTGATCCTGCCGGGAGATCCCAAACGATGTGCAAAGATTGCGGAATTTTTAACGGATGCAAAGCAGGTGGCAGATAACCGGGAATTTACGACTTACACCGGAACGTTAGATGGCGTCAGGGTGAGTGTGACTTCCACCGGAATCGGCGGACCGTCGGCTGCGATTGCCATCGAGGAGCTTTCCAAATGCGGTGCACACACGTTTTTGCGTGTAGGCACCTGCGGCGGAATGCAGGAAAATATACTTGGCGGAGATCTGGTGATTGCAGACGGAGCGATCCGGATGGAGGGGACAAGCCGCGAGTATGCACCGGTCGAATATCCGGCCGTTCCGGATTTTACAGTGACTACTGTACTGGTACAGGCAGCAAAAAAACGCGGGATACGTCATCATGTCGGCGTTGTACAGAGCAAGGATTCCTTTTTCGGACAGCATGAGCCGCAGATTATGCCGGTAAGTTATGAGCTCACGCAGAAATGGCAGGCATGGCTTAGGATGGGATGTCTGGCATCGGAGATGGAATCGGCGGCGCTTTTTATTGCCGGAAGTTTTTTGCATGTGCGTGTGGGCGCCTGCTTTCTTGTCCTTGCCAATCAGGAGCGGGAAAAAAGGGGGCTGCCGAACGTGCAGGTGCATGATACAACGCAGGCAATCGCTACAACTGTGGATGCCATCCGGCTGCTGATACAGGAGGATAAAGATGCAGAAAGATTATAAAGAACTGATCCGGAGCGCGTTTCAGGCGAGAAAGCGGGCGTATACACCGTATTCCCGTTTTCAGGTGGGTGCGGCTCTTCTGGCCAAAAACGGAACTGTGTATCAGGGATGCAATATAGAAAATGCTTCCTATCCTGCAACAAACTGTGCCGAACGTACGGCATTTTACAAGGCGGTCAGTGAGGGTGTGCGGGAATTTCAGGCGATTGCAATCGTTGGTGGAAGTGTTTTGTACCCAAAAACGGCAGAGGAAAACCAATGTACGGATCTTTGCAGTCCGTGTGGAATCTGCAGACAGGTGATGCGGGAATTCTGTCCGGGAGATTTTGAGATTGTACTTGCAAGGTCCCCGGAGGACTATGAAGTACACACGCTGGAGGAACTGCTGCCTCTTAGTTTTGGACCGGAAAATCTTAAAGAACAGGGAGGGGAGTAAATCATGGACAGACGATTGAAACGTGTTTTTGTAATAGTACTCGATTCGATGGGAATGGGAGCGATGGCAGATGCCGCACGCTTCGGAGATGAAGGTGCCGATACATTGGGGCATATTTCACAGACCGTGGAACATTTTTATATTCCAAATCTGGCATCTTTAGGGCTGGCAAACCTGAAATCCTTAAAACAGGTACAGCCGCAGGAACATCCACTTGGATATTATGCGGCACTGAATGAAAAAAGCAACGGAAAAGACACCATGACCGGACACTGGGAGATGATGGGGATTGAAACAAAAAAGCCTTTCATCACCTTTACAGAACATGGATTTCCGCCGGAGCTGATCGCAGAACTGGAAAAAAGATGCGGCAGAAAAATTATAGGAAACCGGGCGGAAAGCGGAACAAAGATTTTAGAGGAATTCGGCGAGCAGGAAATCAGGGAAGGAAAGCTGATCGTGTACACATCGGCAGATTCGGTTCTGCAGATCTGCGGGAACGAGGAGACGATGGGATTAGAGACCCTGTATCATTACTGTGAGATTGCCAGGGAACTGACGATGCGTGATGAGTGGAGGGTGGGACGCGTGATCGCCCGCCCGTATGTGGGAAAGAAAAAAGGCGAGTTTGTCAGAACCAGCAACCGCAGGGATTATGCGTTGAAACCGACCGGGCCAACAGCATTAAATGCGCTTCAGGAAGCCGGATATGACGTGCTGGCAGTCGGAAAGATCCATGATATTTTTGACGGATACGGAATTACAAAAAGTCTGCATTCGACCAGCAGTGTCCATGGGATGGACCAGACCATTGCGCTGGCCCAATCCGATTTCTGCGGTTTGTGCTTTACCAATCTGGTCGATTTTGATGCCCTGTGGGGACACCGGAGAAATCCGATCGGATACGGAGAGGAAATCGAGAGGTTTGACAAAAAGCTCGGAGAACTTATGCCACTGCTTAAAAAAGAGGATCTGCTGATGATCACGGCGGACCATGGAAACGATCCAACGTATAAGGGCACGGATCACACAAGAGAGCAGGTGCCGCTGCTTTTGTATTCGCCATCCGATCAGGGAAGCGGGCCGCTCCCGACACAGGATACATTTGCGGTGATCGGGGCGACCATTGCGGATAATTTTGGAGTGCAGATGCCGGCAAATACGATCGGCACATCACTTCTTCCGTTGTTATAGTTTGCAGAAGAGAGGGAAAAGCCGATGATGAATCGATTTATTGCACACAATATGCCAAAAATAGAGCTGCACTGTCATCTGGACGGTTCGATGAGCCTGCCCCTGATCCAGAAACTGATGCAGCAGGAGGGGAAAGAGCCGCTGGGGCTGGAAGAACTGCGGGAAAAACTGGTGGCACCGATGGACTGCAGTTCACTGGCAGAGTATCTGGAGAAGTTTGAACTGCCGCTTGGCTGCCTGCAGACGAAGGAGGAACTTTCGGCAGCAGCACAGGATCTGGCACTTTCTGCAGCAAAAGAACAGGTCAAGTATCTGGAAGTGCGTTTTGCACCTGCATTTTCCATGGAGCAGGGGCTTTCGGTCCGGGAAATCTTAGAGAGCGTCCGGGATGGCCTGAAAAAAGCAGAAGAAAAAGCGGACATCCTGACCGGAATGATTGTCTGCACCATGCGCAATCTGGAAACCGAAAAAAATATTGCCATGTTAAAAGAAGCGCGGGAATTTCTCGGAAACGGTGTTGTTGCCTGTGATCTGGCAGGGGATGAAAAGGCGTACCCGACAGCAGCGTTTGCGGACGTATTTGCCACTGCAAAAAAATATGGCATGCCATATACCATCCATGCGGGAGAATGTGGAAGCAGGGAAGAAATCCGTACGGCCATTGAACTGGGAACATCGCGGATCGGTCACGGAATTGCCATGAGCGGGGACGAGGAATTAAAGAAGGAAGTTGCAGAGAAAAAGATCGGAGTGGAACTGTGTCCGACGAGTAATCTGCAGACAAAGGCGGTCACGGATTTTACAGACTATCCGTTCCGGGAATTTTACGATGCCGGAATTTTGCTTTCCATCAATACGGACAACCGTACCGTCAGCGATACCAGCTGTACGGATGAATATATGCGTCTGGCAGAAGCCGGGATGTTTCAAGAGCCGATGTGTGAGAAAATTTATATGGCTTCGCTGCATTCGGCATTTGCGGACGATGATACCAAACAGGTATTATGGAAAAAGTGGATGTCAATGTTTGATTTATAGACCTGTTTTCGGTATAATGTAACATTGCGTAGGTTCTATCAGCATCTGATGGACCGTACTTATCAAATGATAAATTATAGTAGAAAGAAAAAGAGGAATAAGATGTCAATCGATCAGAGCAAAATTCGTAATTTTTGTATTATTGCCCATATTGATCACGGTAAGTCTACACTTGCGGATCGAATCATAGAAAAAACAGGAACGCTGACCAGCCGTGAGATGCAGGCACAGGTTCTCGATAATATGGATCTGGAGCGTGAGAGGGGAATCACGATCAAATCCCAGGCAGTGCGCATCATTTATCAGGCAAAGGATGGAGAGGAATATATTTTCAACCTGATTGATACACCTGGACATGTGGATTTTAATTATGAAGTATCCCGGAGTCTTGCAGCGTGTGACGGTGCCATCCTTGTCGTGGATGCCGCGCAGGGGGTGGAAGCCCAGACACTTGCCAATGTTTATCTGGCACTGGATCATGATCTGGATGTACTTCCGGTCATCAATAAGATTGATCTGCCGAGTGCACGACCGGAAGAGGTCGCGCAGGAAATCGAGGATGTGATCGGTATCGAGGCAATGGATGCCCCGCGTATTTCTGCAAAGACCGGACTGAATATTGAGGAAGTGCTTGAACAGATCGTGACAAAGATTCCGGCACCTGCCGGAGATCCGAAGGCACCGCTTAAGGCGTTGATCTTCGATGCGCTGTATGATTCCTATAAGGGTGTAATTGTTTTCTGCCGGATCAAGGAAGGTACCGTCAAAGTGGGAACCAAAATCAAAATGATGGCCACAGGAGCCGAGGATCTGGTGACAGAAGTGGGATATTTCGGTGCCGGGCAGTTTATTCCGTGTGACGAGCTTTCCGCAGGCATGGTTGGATATATCGCGGCGAGCATTAAAAATGTGCGCGATACACGTGTCGGAGACACTGTGACAGAGCTCGACCGCCCATGTGCAGAACCGCTTCCGGGATATAAAAAGGTCAATCCGATGGTGTACTGCGGATTATATCCGGCAGACTCTGCCAAGTATCCGGATCTGCGGGATGCGCTTGAAAAACTGCAGGTCAATGATGCATCGTTGCAGTATGAACCGGAGACGTCCCTTGCCCTGGGATTTGGATTCCGCTGCGGATTCCTTGGATTACTGCATCTTGAGATTATTCAGGAGCGTTTAGAGCGTGAGTTTAATCTGGATCTTGTGACTACGGCACCCGGTGTTATTTATAAGGTGCACAAGACCAACGGAGAAGTGTTTGACCTGACCAATCCGTCCAATCTGCCGGACCCTTCGGAGATTGAATACATGGAGGAACCGTTTGTATCGGCAGAGATCATGGTAACCAGCGAGTATGTCGGGGCAATTATGAAGCTGTGTCAGGAGCGCCGCGGTATTTATATCAGCATGGATTATATTGAAGCAACCCGTGCCGTGATCAAATATGATATGCCACTGAATGAGATTATTTACGATTTCTTTGATGCATTAAAGTCGCGGTCCCGCGGATATGCCTCTTTTGATTATGAAATGAAAGGATATGTCCGTTCCGACCTTGTCAAACTGGATATTCTTATTAATAAGGAGATGGTGGACGCCTTATCCTTTATTGTATTCAAAGACAGTGCATACGACAGAGGCCGTAAAATGTGTGAGCGTCTGAAAGAAGAGATCCCGAGACATCTGTTTGAAATCCCGATTCAGGCAGCCGTAAACGGAAAAGTCATCGCGCGTGAAACGGTTAAGGCCATGCGCAAGGATGTCCTGGCAAAATGTTACGGCGGTGATATTTCCCGTAAGAAAAAGCTTCTGGAGAAACAGAAGGAAGGAAAGAAGAGAATGCGTCAGGTCGGCAGCGTAGAAGTGCCGCAGGAGGCATTCATGAGTGTATTGAAACTGGATGAAGACTGATTCTATGAATGAAAAGAAACTGGAATTATATATTCATATCCCTTTTTGTGTGAAAAAGTGTGATTACTGTGATTTCCTGTCCTTTCCGGCGGACAGCAATACACAGATCAGATATGTGCATGCCCTGCTGCAGGAAATCCGTTATTACGGAAATCTGCTTGGTGATTATCATGTCCCGACGATTTATATCGGAGGGGGCACGCCGAGCTGGCTGGAGGAAAATCTGATTTACACCGTGCTGCAGCAGGTTGCTTCGAGTTTTCATGTGGAGGCGGATGCGGAGATCAGCATCGAGTGCAATCCGGGAACTGTGACGGCAAAGAAACTGAATGTCTATCAGAGTGCGGGGATTAACCGCCTCTCGATCGGACTGCAGTCGACAAACAATGAGGAGCTGAAAGCGCTTGGAAGAATTCACACGTATGATCAGTTTTTAAAAACGTATGAGCTGGCGAGAAATGCAGGGTTTGAAAATATCAATATTGATCTGATGAGCGGTCTGCCTTACCAGACGCTGGACAAATTTTTGGATTCCCTGCAGACGGTGATCCGTCTGAAACCGGAACATATTTCGGCATATTCCCTGATCATAGAAAAGGGGACACCGTTTTATGAACGGTATAAGTTTGACGCAGTGAAGCAGGAAGCGGGGATTCATACAGAGATTCTTCCGGACGAGGATGAGGTATACCGTATTTATAAGGCCACGCAGGATGTATTGAAACAGGCAGGATACCGGCAGTATGAAATTTCCAATTTTGCCCAGCCGGGATATGCCTGCAGACATAACATTGGCTACTGGACCAGAGAAAATTATCTGGGGCTGGGGCTGGGTGCATCTTCCCTGGTGGAAAACGTCCGGTATACCAACACCCGGCAGCTGTATGAGTATGGAGAGCTTTGTGACCACTTGCGGGAAAAGTCTCCGGCAGAGTTTTTTAAAGACGGGGAGCATGCCGTACCGGAGGAACTCTGGATTGGCAGCTGTGTACAGGAACAGGCACAGATTCTGACAAGAAAAGAGCAGATGGAGGAGTTTATGTTTCTGGGGCTGCGGATGAATGAGGGAGTAACCAGAGCAGCGTTTGAGCAAAGCTTTGGGGTACCGATTGAGGCTGTGTATCTGGAAACGCTTCGCAAGCTGAAAGAACAGGGACTTTTGCAGATGGTTGCTGGCAGGATTGCACTGACCGACAAGGGGATGGATCTGGCCAACTACGTGATGGCGAAGTTTCTTTTATAAAATATAATTATAAAATAAAAATAAAATAGCATCAGGGTGTTGACAAAAAAACACCTTGGTGCTATTTTAATAGCAGAACGATATTAGCACTCTAAGTAAATGAGTGCTAACAAACCAAAAACAACCGGTGAAGGTTCAGGAACAGGAGACGGGAAAATGGCAGACGAGAATATGGAATTGGATGAAAGAAAAGTGAAAATTCTGGATGCAGTTATCCGTAATTATCTTGCAACAGGCGAACCGGTGGGATCACGAACCATTTCAAAATATACGGATCTGAATTTAAGTTCTGCAACCATCCGCAATGAGATGGCAGATCTTGAAGAACTTGGTTATATCGTGCAGCCACATACATCAGCAGGAAGAATTCCTTCAGACAAAGGCTATCGGTTTTATGTGGATCATCTGATGCAGGAAAAAGACCGGGAAGTCAAAGAAATGAAGGACTTCGTAATAGAAAAAACCCAGAAGATGGATGAGGTATTAAAAAAGGTTGCAAAGATGCTTGCAAACAACACCAATTATGCGACAATTGTTTCCGCACCGACTTACAGTGGAAACAAAGTAAAGTTTATGCAGCTGTCCAATGTAGATGAGAAACATATACTGGCAGTTATCGTAATGAACAGCAACATGGTAAAGAATCAGATGATCGACGTGGAAGAGCCGCTCGATAACGAAACTTTACTGAAACTGAACATTCTGCTGAATACAGCATTGAATGGGTTGTCATTGCAGGAAATCAATCTGGGAACAATTTCCAAACTGAAAGAGCAGGCAGGCGTGCACAGTGAGATTGTTTCCCATGTGCTGGATGCACTGGGACAGACACTGAGTGAAAACGAGGATCTGCAGATCTACACAAGCGGTGCAACCAATATTTTGAAATATCCGGAACTTTCTGATTCAGAGAGTGCGGCAGGTCTTCTTTCCACATTTGAGGAAAAAGATGAGCTGGTAAATCTGGTAACGGAATCCCTTTCTGAGGGGGAGAGCAAAGGAAATGAAATACAGGTTTATATCGGAAATGAAGCTCCGGTACAGACGATGAAAGATTGCAGTGTCGTTACCGCAACTTATGATCTGGGGGAGGGCGTCAAAGGAACGATCGGAATTGTTGGTCCGAAACGGATGGATTACGAGAATGTTGTTGACAACCTCAAAAACTTAAAGTCCCAGTTAGACGGTATTTTTGATAAAGAAAAAGGGCAATCCTAGAAAGGTGGTAAACATGGCAGAGAACAAAAAAGTCATGGAAGAAGAGGCAGTAGATACAAAAGAAACCAAGGCCGAACAGACATGTGAAGAAACAAAGGACACAAAGGAGACGGCGGCAGAGGAAACAAAAGAAACTGCAGCCGAAGAAAAGGATACAAAGAAAGAAGAGAAATCCGAAAAAAAGGGTGCCTTTGGAAAGAAAAAGAAAGATAAAAAAGACGAACAGATCGAAGATTTAAACGACCGTCTGAAACGTCAGATGGCAGAGTTTGATAATTTCCGTAAACGTACGGAAAAAGAAAAAGCGCAGATGTTTGACATGGGAGCAAGAACAATCATTGAAAAGGTTCTCCCGGTTGTCGACAATTTCGAGCGTGGGCTTGCAGCTGTACCAGAGGAACAAAAGGATGATGCTTTTGTTACCGGTATGGATAAAGTATATAAGCAGATGCTGACAGAATTAGATGCCATCGGGGTGAAACCGATTGAGGCACTGGGAAAGGAATTTGATCCGGATCTCCACAATGCAGTTATGCAGGTGGAAAGCGAAGAGTATGAACCGGGAACAGTTGCCCAGGAATTACAAAAAGGTTACACCTACAAGGACAATGTGGTCCGCCACAGTATGGTCGCTGTAGTCAGCGAATAAAGGTATTTCCTATTCCGCATGGAGTAGTAAATCATAAATCAGCAAAACAATTTTATTTGATCATAATTTTAGCAGGAGGAAAAGAAAATGGGCAAGATCATTGGTATTGACTTAGGAACAACCAACAGCTGTGTAGCTGTTATGGAAGGT
>OLHA01001359.1_pt1 | contig 13246 bp, 12 predicted proteins | sample 1605961 | NCBI WGS metagenome assembly OLHA01 (sample SAMN03283288) | human gut metagenome | biome: human-associated habitat; material: feces | host: Homo sapiens | place: Peru | collected 2012
ATTTCATTTTGTAATTTTTTATCTGTATTTTCATCGAACCAAATCATTTCTATTTTTTCTAATAATTTTATTTGTTGTTCTGTTAGTTTGGGAGTTCCTTGGCCTTTATATGCTTGTCTTTGAATTTTTATCCAAATACCTAGTTTAACACCTTGTTCATCATATTCATAACCGTTTTTTGTTTTAAAATCTCTGGGTATAATTAAATTTCCATGATGTTTATAATACGATGCAGCTAAATTATAATTTTTTAACCAAGCTACATATTTTATATTTTTTAAATTTAAATTGAGTTTTTCTAATAATTTTATTTGCTCCATTGTTACTTTAGAAAAATCATTTTCTCTATATGCAATAAATTGTTCATATAACCAAATACCTAATTTGACACCATGTTCATCATATTCATAACCATTTTTTGTTTTGAAATCTAAGGACATATTAACATTACCATGAAATTCATAATATTTTTTAGCTAAATCATAATAATATTTCCATGCTTTATCTATTTTAGTTTCTTTATTAATTTGTCTTTCTTTGTTAAATTTATTTTCATTTTTTTCATTATAAGGTTCATTACTAATTATATTATATATATCTATAAATTCTTTATCCATAATATCACCACTTCTAACTCCTTTTTGAACCTATATTTTATCATATCATGTCTTTAAGTCAAGTAATTTTATAAAAAAAAGAAGTCAAGCTTCTACAGTAAAATACTAATTTAATAATTTTCTTTATAATATTTACAAATACTCTTTAATTTACAGTTAGTACATTCTGGTTTTACTGCTTTACAATAATATCTTCCAAATAATACTAATTGGTGATGTAGTCTATTTAATTTATTTTTAGGAAAATTTTTTTCTAAATCCTTTTCGATTTCTAAAACATTATCACTTTTAGTTAAATTTAATCTATTACTTACCCTTTTTACATGTGTATCTACAGCAATACAAGGTTCATTATAAAGGTTACTTAAAACAACATTGGTAGTCTTTCTTCCAACACCACTCAATTTTTCTAAATATTCTCTATCATTTGGTACTATACCACCACAATCTTTAATCAAAGCTTCAGCAATTTTTTTTATATTCAAAGCTTTTTTATTAAATGTTCCAATAGGTCTAATTATATTTATTATAGAATCTAATGGAGCATTTTTTAATTCATCTAAAGTTTCATATTTGCTAAAAAGTTCCTTAGTTACCATATTTACTCTTTTATCAGTTGTTTGAGCACTTAACATTACCGCAATTAATAATTCGTAATCTTTATTATAATTTAATTCGCATTTTGGATCAGGAAAAAGTTCATCTAGATATTGTATTATTTTATTCTCCACTATCATTTAGCCAATCATAATCAATAAGTTCTTTTTTTTCTGTTTTTTTATTTTTACTTTGAAAATTTGCCTTATTTTTTTCTACATCATTTTTATTATTTATACCTTTTTTCTTCCATTCGTATAGTATTTTATCTATATATCTTAAATTTGTAACACCATTAAATACTGCTTCTTTTAAAGCTAGGATAATTAATTCTTCACTGTATCCTATTTCTTTCCAACCATTAATAAGCTCATATTCTACTGGTGATAATGTACGCGCAAATTCTTTTTCAAAACAATCAAATAAATTTTCTTGTGGTTCTTCTTTTACAATATTTTCATTTATTATAAAAAAGGCAAGTTTACTATATAAATTTTTAAAATCTATATAATCTTCTCTTATATTATTTACTTTGCGAACACTTATTGATAATATTCCCTTTTCTTCTAAATTATTAACCATTTCTAAAACTTCCGTAATTTTTAATTTCATATCATCAGCAATTTTTTTAGGATTAAATACATCTGACTCATTAAGTAAATATATAATTAAAATAAGCTCATCACTATTTAATTTTAAATCTTTATAATTAAATAATAATAATCTAGGAAAATTTATTGTTCCATTTTCTATTAAATTTACTACTTTTTCCATCATAAAAATCACCTTCTTTATAATTATAACTGATTTTAAAATATTTGTATATTATTTTTTATTTGGAATTGTTATTACATCATAACTATCTTTAGAAATTTTTAAAATGTTATAAATATCATTACTTAATTCATAATTATCTATCCATTTAATGTAACTATTTTCCTTAAATTTACTTGCGATTTTATTTTCATAAAAAATAGCTTTTACATCTTCACTTAAACTTACCTGATAATCCATATTCAAAAAATAAATAAAATCACAACTATTAACTAAATTATTTACTCCCATATCATACAGGCAAATATTATAATTATCGTTATTTATCATTATAATATTTTGATTTTTTAAAATTGAATAGGACTCTGTTTTAATAGAATTACTTAATATATCTTTAATTGAATAATCTATATTTAATTTTATATCAGGATTATTTAAAAATACAAAGTCTAATTTATTTTCTACAAATTTATTTAAGTCATCATTAAATGTCTTATTTTCTTTGTAATCTAATACTATCAAAGATGTAGATAGATTATTTTTAATCAATACTGCTTTATATTCTTCTGATGATAAAAAAATAACTGCTAATTCAGAATCGTCAAGATTTAGATCTATTTTTTCTATAAAAGCAGTTTTAATTTTTATATTAATTACTAAGATACAAAATAAAAATAAAGTAATTATTAAAATTATTTTTTTCACACTAAAACACCCTAATATAAATTATGTTTTAAGTTTTATTTTTACAACAATTATTTTAGTGAACGTAATACAAATTCATATAATTCATCACTAATTTGTTCAATACTTTTTATATTATCATTTAAAACACATTCTATCGTTTTAAAATCATATTTTTTAGCTATTAAAAAATAAGTTTGTTCACATTTTTCTAGATATTTTTTATCACTTTCATTACCATCCATTTTCTCACTTCTTTTACTTAATAATTCTACTGTTTTTTCTGTTGGCATATGTAAGAAAATATTAATATCTGTTCTTGGTAATTCTAAATGTTCAAATTCTAATTTTTCAATCCATTTAAAGAATTCTATTCTTTCCAAGTCATCGTTCATTTTAGAGCCTTGAAAAGCCATATTTGAGTAAACATATCTATCTAAAATAACATTAGTTCCATTATTTATTAATTCGCGAATTTTACCTATATTATATAATCGGTCAGCCGCATAGTATAACGATACCAGTTTAGCCGAAACATTAGGTGCACCTTCTATAAAAAAACTATTACCAAATTTTTCCTTACCAAGTAATGGTCCACCTATTATTTTACCAGTTGGTGTATCATAACAAGGAAATGATACAATTTCGGTTTTTATACCGTTTTTATTTAATTTTTCTTTTAACAATTTTGATTGTGTTTCTTTACCAGAACAATCAGTTCCTTCAATAACAATTAATTTGCCTCTCATAATATCACCTATTCTACTATTTCATCATTTTCAAATTTTATATCTAAGAATTTACGACTTGATAAAAAATCACACATGTGAACAAATTTTTGAAATCTATTTTTAGGTAGTGGTAAAACTTCATTACCATTATAATCAACATTCCACTCTCCCATATGACTTTCTATACATTCGCAAATAAATTTAATTTCTGAATCATTTAATGTAAGTTTATCCTTATTATCTTTAACATAATTTGACGCTAATAAAGGATGATCAAATCTTGTATATTGTTCCTTTTTAATTCCAGATTTTAATCCATCGTGAATTAAAAGTGCGAAAAGCATTAAATCTTTTTGATCACTTGAAAAAATTCCACCTATTGTTTTATTTTCTAAAAGTTCATTAGCAATTCTAACAGCTGCTTTAGTATGACGCATAAGCCCTCCATCACCTAGTGAAAATGATGGATGATATTTACCTGTAGAACTTGCAGGAACAGTAAAAAAATAATCAGGTAATAAATTTACCATTATTTTTAAATTTTCCCTATATTTTTCATTTTTTATATATGCATACTCACTCTCAAATACACCTATCTTATCCATTATAAACCTCCATTTGAGATTCATAGTCAATACCTATTAAATCTCTTAAAATTTCATTTTGCACATACATATATTTAGGATTAATAAATATTTGGGTTTCAATTTTTATAAGTTTTTCGTGATCTATTAATTTTTTTATTATATCAAACTCTAAAACATTAAAATTATATTTTTCATAAAAATTTAATATATTAATACCATCTATTTTTCTAAACCCTAAAATAAATTCATTTTCTATTTTTTCATTTAATGTAACATCATGATAGTTATCTAAATACTTACCACTTAAATATTTAGATAAATTTCTAGTATTATCATAACGAACATTATCTATATATCCGCTAGCACCACAACCAAAGCCATAATACTCTAAATTATTCCAATACACTAAATTGTGTTTTGACTCGTAACCATCTTTAGCAAAATTACTTACTTCATAATGATTAAAACCATTTTTTTTCAAAGTTTCACAAATTAAATTATACATTTTATAATCTATTTCTTCATCTATATTAGATATACCTTCTATATATAATTTTGTATGAGGCTCAATTATAAGTGAATAAGTTGATATATGGTTTATATCTAAACTTAAAAAGTCGCTCAAATCATTGCTTAATTCTAAAATTGTTTCATTTGGTATAGCGTAAATTAAATCAATATTTATATTTTTAAAACCGATTTCTTTAGCAAGTTTAATTTTTTTAAAAACTTCTTCTTTAGTATGAAACCTATTTAAAAATTTCAAATATTTTGAATTAAAGGTTTGTACTCCAATACTTAGTCTATTTACTTTATTTCTATATAGAAAATCTAAATTTTTATAATCAATTGACTCTATATTACATTCAAATGTAAATTCATAATCGTTATCTAAATTAAATTTTTTGATAATAGAAAACAATTTTTCTAATTGCTCAAATGAAAGTACACTTGGAGTACCACCACCTATATATAAAGTTTTTATCTTTTCATTTTTATAATTTTTTTTAATTTCACACTCTAATTCATTTAAATAGTCATTAATCCATTTTTTATTATAAATGAATTTACAAAAATCACAATATGAACAAATTGTCTTACAAAAGGGAATATGAATATATATATGCAAAAGGACACCACCTAACAAAACTTAAAACTTTAAATACCACTCTTGTGTATAATTATTAACCGTTTTACAATAACTACAACAATTATCTAAAACATCTATTGAAGCACCGCAATTATGACAACTTATAACATTTATACCATTATTTAATTTTTGTACTATTCCTTCATTTTTTTCTAGTGTAAATGTTTCTTTTTCCATTTTAGAAATAACTTTATTTTTTATAATTCTAACAACCCTAATGTTTACATTAACCTGAATATAGCTTTTATTATTTTCAAGATAATATTTAAAATTATTATAATCAACAATATCATAATCAATAACATTTTGATTTTTTTCTATATTACCATAATAATAATTTTGTAATTCAAAGTTTAAATTATTATAAAATTTTAATTTATCAATATTTTTTTTACTCATAGATACCCAAAATTCAGTTTGTAATTTATTTAATTTTTCCTTATAATTTTTTATTGGAATTAATAATATTAATGCATCTAATAAGTAAAAAACATAAAATAAAGCAGAACCCATTAATAATCCACCTAATATAAATTTTACTATATCGTATATATTAAATGTTCTACTAGTACTTTTTATATAAAGAAAGAAAATAATTAAACTTATAACTATATCAACTAATAAGGTTATTTTTATATAATTATTACTATTAACTGCCATGTCATAATGATATTTAGAACCCAAGTCTTTATCGGTATAATCAATATTATAATTAGTTCCACAATAAGGGCAACCATTTAAAAAATTAGAAACTTTATCAGTATAACCACAGTTTGGACAAGTATTCATACTATTTTCATTCTGAGAAGAAATAAAAGTATATTCTATTCTAGGATCAAAGTTAAATAATCTTTTCATTAATATACCATTTTTATAATAATCTTTTTCTAAAATAATAGATTTTTTTATATCATCATTTTTAGAATTATCACTATTACGCTCTAAAATAAAATTATCATTTTTGTATTTTGTTTTAATATTAATACCAAATTTTTTTAATCTTTGATCATGTAATTTTTCAACTATTCTTGCCATATTTCACCTAATTATTATTGTTGTTATTGTTGTTATTGTTATTATTAGATGATCCGCCACCAGAACTCCATCCACCGCTTGATGAAGATGGTACATAATGTGGAACTATAGTTATAGAATTATTTTTTATAGATATCATATCAATTTTATTATGAATATTAGCGTCAATTGGGGTTAACACTATAGATTTTGAACTATTGGTGTTATTAAGAGCATCTTTTACCCCCATATTTTGATTAATAATTTCATAAAAAATAAGAGTATTATTAATTGTAGTAATAGATATACTATTTGTTTGATTTTCACTCAAAAATTTATATATTTCTTCTAATAAATCCATTGAAATATTATAATATTTTTTTAACTCACAACATTTTTTTATAAGAATTAATTCATTATAAGTTTTAGGTTTCTCATTAAACATAATCTTCCTCCTTAACATAATAAAATTCTATATTTTGAAACGGTAAATTTATAGCCTGTATATGATAATATGCATTATTTTTTTGTTTTAAATAATGATATTCTCTTAATGCGGTTGTAGTAAAAAATAAGTTGTTAGGATTAGTTTTAGAATAATAATCGCTGTATTCTTTTAAAATATTTGAAATATCAAAACAGAAATATCCATCTATATCTGACTCATTTTTTTCTAATACACCTTTATAAATTTGATGGGACATAATATGTGCCTGTTTTATTCTTCCTTCATCACCATACTTAATTAAATCACCACTTAAAACCATCATATAAAGTGAGTTATTAGATGGATATTCACTTAAAGAATCCATAACACAAGACTTCACATATATTTTTATATTTGACTCATCTTTAAAATAAATTATTTCTCGTGTTTTTCTTAATATTTGTGATTCTAAATTATATTTTTCACCATCAACTGATAAAATGAAAGAGTTAGAATCATATATATATTTTAATTTTGAATCATTTTTTATTATTTCTTCTAAACTTGGATAGGAATTATATGAATTATTTTGTGGTATATATTTTTCTAATAATTCAGGGTGCATTTTAGATACATAATAATATCTAAATTCATCAGGCCTTTCTAACAATTCATAGTTTCTTCTTTTATATAAGGCTTTCTGCAATTTACAAGTATATGATTTATTAGATTTGTATACATTTTTAACAAAAGGACAACCAGTTTTACATAGATACAAATATTCACAGTTTGCACATTCTTCATTAAATGATAATTGATTATGATTTTTAAACATTTTTGTGGCTGCATTATTTAAAATATTTTCAACACTATCCTTATATATATTTCCAAAATAATAATCCTTATTTTTTTGACCTCTAACACAAGAATAAATATCACCATTTTTCTCCAACAAGAAAAATTTTTCACCACAATTATCACAATTAGTACAATACTCTGGTCCAAATTCATTAAACCAAGCACCATTAACTCCAGCATCCAAATCTGTACCATCAAAAAAGGAGTGCATTTTGTTAAAAAAATCAAGTTGTTCATCTTCACTTAAAGGTGTTAAAAGTCCATTAGAATTATAATCAAAACCAATCATAAAATTAAAATCATTCATATCTAAACAAGTATTTTTGTGTAAATATTCTATATCTTTAATAATATCGTCAAGATAATTATAATGTTCTTTAAATATTGTTGCAGAAACTTTTTTCTTATTTGGTATATCTTTTAATAAATTAATATTTTCTAATATTTTATCTAAAGTACTTTTATTATCCTTTGTTACTCTAAATTTATCATGAAGTAAAAAAGGTAAATCAAGACTTCCACTAATCGATACATTAAATTCTTTTATTGTATCAATATGTTTACCTAAATTGTACAAATTTGTTTTTATATGTGGACTTCCTAGTTTAAAACCATTATCTGTTATAATTTTTTTATTTAAATCATAATAATTACTTATAAATTCTATCAAATCATGAAAATCATCTTTGCTTAAAACTGTTACTTCGCCTCCATGAAGTGATATATTAAAAGGAATTACATTAGCATCATTAAATTTTTTAATAGCGTATTTTAAAGTATCAACTGGTTTATAATTTGACCAATTATCTTTTGTATTATCTTCTAAATAACAATACTTACAAGCCATATTGCAAGCCATCGTAGGCACATATAATAAATGTATGAATTTATAATTATTCATAAATTCCACCATATCTATTAACTATTGTTGGACTTTCCTTAAATGCACGCTCATTAACACTCGTATTTTTAGGAATTGTTATTGTTTTTAGAGAACTACATCTTCTAAATGCAGAAGAACCAATTTCACTTAATTTGCTGTTTTTACTAATTGAAACACTTGATAAAGAATAATTGCCATAAAAAGCATGACCACCAATTCTGGTAACACTATCCGGTATATTAATGCGTTTTAATGAAGAACACCCTTCAAATGTATTTCCTTTAATTTCTGTTATTTTATTAGGTAAATTAATTTTTTCTAATGAACTACAATTTTTAAAAGCAGAACCTCTAATAACTTCAATTGTTTCAGGTAAACTTACTTCTTTCAAAAAAATCATATCTTTAAATACATTTCCTCTAATACCAATAACAGATTCATCTTTATAAGTTTCAGGAATTGTAACTGTTTCATAATTTGTAATTCCTGCTGTATAAAATCTTACATAATATCCACCATCCACTTTCTCGTATAAAATATGAGGATTATAAAATGTAAAGCAAGCTATTACAAATGAAAAAGAAATTAAAACAAATGAAACTAAAATATTATTAATGTAACAAATATTACCTGTTACCATACTAGAAATTATATAAGATATATTTTCTGTAGGTCTAGATTTTATTTCCTTTTTTAAATAATTAACTATATTGAATTTTCTCATAAAATGAATATAAACAATAATATTTATTATTTCTAGTATATATTTGTAGAATGGAAAATGAAAAAATATGCTAGCTAAAAATATGAAATTAATAAATGAAAATATAATTGTCGCAATCAACTTTTTTTTAAAAATATTATTTAAATTATATCTTTTATCAATATTAATTTTTTTTAACTCATCTTCAATTATTAAATCAAGAAGATCATCATCACTAGCTCCACCTAAAGTATCAGCAAATTCTAAATCACTAGTTTTATTAAATAAAACGCTTTTTAATTTTTTCTTAGATGTTGTTTTTTTTGTAGTTATATTATTGCTTTTAAATAATGGTGCAAATACTATCCAAAAAATTATAATATAAAATATAAAAGCAGGTGATATCATAAATGCAACAATTGACATAATTATTAGATCTTTTTTAATTTCTTTCTTCATAAATTCCCAGAGTATAACTCAGGACCCTCCCCTCAATACTATTATAATTATACAAAAAAAGAATAGAATAATCTACTCTTTTTTACTATTTTTGTCGTTTATTGTTGGTTTCTACTGCACCATTTTTATTACCCAATATTCTTCTTTCTTCTAATTGACTTGAAATAACCTCATACAAATTATCTGCTAACAAACTATAAGATGTTTTTTTACTTAGACAATCATAAACATAATCTCTAGTAACTTTTCTTGATTTATCAGAATAATAATTGTTATAAAAATCGGCAATTTGTTCTAATGATAAATTAGGATTTTTTAAGAAAATATTAGCAAAAATCAATATATCATTACATTTACTTTCTAGTCTATTAGTTTGACTCAATCTTCTATTACCAATAAAATATCCAGCATCATCTTTAATAGGCTCATTATTCTGAAATGAATTAATGCCACCTTTTCTTCTAGCATCTTTAATATTATTAGAAAGTAATTCTTTTATTTTATTAAATGTTTCTTCATTAAAAAGTTCTTTTATTATAGGATCATTTAAATATCTTTGAACACTTGAAGAAGAAAAACCTGTTAATTTAGCTAATTCTTCGTTAGTAAAATTTGGGTGCTCTAAAAATGCTTTTACTGTAATACATATCTTTTTTTCTTTATCCATAATACTATTCCTCATCCATACTTAAAACTGCTAAAAAGGCTTCTTGTGGTATTTCTACACTACCAACCATTTTCATACGTTTTTTACCCTCTTTTTGCTTTTCAAGTAACTTTCTTTTTCTTGATACATCTCCACCATAACATTTTGCCAAAACATCTTTTCTTACTGCTTTAACTGTTTCACGAGCTATTGCTTTATTACCTAAACAAGCTTGAATTGGTACTTCAAATTGTTGACGTGGTATTAATTTTCTTAAATTTTCTACGATTGATTTACCTCTTTTGTAAGCAAAATCCTTATGAACTATAACACTTAATGCATCGACAATTTCACCATTTAATAAAATATCCATTTTTACTAAATCGCTTGGTTTATAACCAATTAATTCATAATCAAATGATGCATAACCTTTAGTAGTTGATTTTAACTTGTCAAAAAAATCATACACAATTTCAGATAATGGTATTTCATAATGAATATTAACTCTTGTTTTGTCAATATATTCCATAGAAATATAATTTCCCCTTTTATCCTGACACAATTCCATAATAGGACCTATATAATTACTTGGTACAAATATATTAGTTCTAATATATGGTTCTGATATCTTAGCTATTCTTTGCCTTTCAGGCATTTTAACTGGAGAATCAATAGAAATAATGCTACCATCAGTAAGCTCAATTTCGTAAATAACTGATGGACTTGTTGCGATTAAGTCAATATTAAATTCTCTTTCAATTCTAGTTTCAATAACATCCATATGTAAAAGCCCTAAAAATCCACATCTAAATCCAAAACCTAATGCTTTAGATGTTTCTGGTTCAAACTCTAGTGATGCATCATTAAGTTTTAATTTTTCTAATGCCTCTCTAAGTTCTGGATAACGCGATGATTCAATTGGATATAATCCACAAAAAACCATTGGTTTCATAGGTTTATAACCAGGTAATACGTGGGTAGCCGGGTTATTATCAAGAGTTATTGTATCGCCTACTTTAACATCACTAATACTTTTAATTGAAGCACAAATAAAACCAACTTCTCCAGCTTCCAACTTGTTCTTCTTTATTTCTTTTGGAGTATGTACACCAAGTTCTACAACATCATAAGTAGCACCTGTTGCCATCATTTTTATTTTATCGCCTACTTTAACACTACCATTTACAATTCTAACTAAAGTTACAATACCTCTATATGGATCGTAACAACTATCAAAAATTAAAGCCTGCAAATGTTTATTGTCGACTTCCTTTGGAGATGGAATACGTTCTATAATAGCGTCAACTAATTCTTTTATTCCAATACCGTTTTTAGCACTCGTTAAAATAAATTCATCTTCATCGAATCCTAAAGTATCCATAAGTTCTCTTTTTACTCTATCAGGATCTGCATTAGGCAAATCTATTTTATTTATAACAGGAATAATAGTTAAATTATGTTCTAAAGCAAGATATAAATTTGCTAAAGTTTGAGCTTCAATTCCTTGAGCAGCGTCAACTACTAAAATTGCTCCCTCACAAGCTGCTAAGCTTCTACTTACCTCATAAGTAAAATCAACATGACCTGGAGTATCTATTAAGTGCAAAATAAAATCTTCGCCCTTATAATTATATTTTAATTGAACTGCATTAAGTTTTATTGTAATTCCACGTTCTCTTTCAAGTTCCATATTATCTAATAATTGATCTTGCTTTTCTCTTTCACTAACAGCACCAGTAAGTTCTAGTATTCTATCTGCAAGTGTACTTTTACCATGATCAATATGCGCAATTATGGAAAAATTTCTAATGTTTTCTCTTTTCATGTAATTCACCATTAATAATTATATCAAAAAAACAATGTTTAATCTATTATTTTCTATACATTTTAAATATTAATATTGATAATCATTAACTAGTATGATACTATATGTAACAGTATTTATGAGGAAGGTATTTTATGGAAATTAAAAATAATAAGCTTATTAAAGTAACTGATAAAGATATAATAAATGGTACAGTTAATATCCCAAATAATATAACTAAAATTGAGAGCCATGCTTTTGAAGGATGCCAAAGCCTAAAAAAAATTATTATTCCAGATAGTGTAACTGAAATTGGATCTGGGGCATTTGCTGGCTGTAATTCTTTAGAATCAATTAATTTACCAAGTGGTGTAGCTGAAATTGGATTTGGGGCATTCAGTAACTGCTCAAATTTACAATCAATTAATATTCCAGATAATGTAACTAAAATTGGAAAAGAATCTTTTTGGAACTGTACAAATTTAAAGTCAATTAACTTACCAGATAATATAACTATAATTGAAGATTATGCTTTTTTGAACTGCACAAACTTACAAGCAATCAATTTACCAAATAATCTAACCGAAATTGGATGTAGTACTTTTGAAGTCTGTACAAATTTACAATCTATTATCATTCCAGATAGTGTAACTCAAATTAGACGTAGGACTTTTAAGGACTGCACAAACTTACAATCGATTAACTTGCCGGACAGTATAACTATAATTGAAGATTATGCTTTTTTGAACTGCACAAACCTACAGTCAATTAATCTACCAAATAATATAACTGAAATTGGATTTTTGGCATTTAGCAACTGTTCAATGCTACAATCAATCAATATTACTAATAATATAACTTATATCAAATATTATGAATTTCATAATTGTCCAAAATTAGATACCATTATAGTTTCTGAAAATATTGTTCAAATAGACTTAAATAAAATTTGTGAACAAATACAAAATACTAATGAAACAAAACACTTTAATATTAATCTAAATTCAAGTTTATTTAATATAATTAATTCAATTTCTCATTCGGATTTATCAATAGATTCAGTGAGTAATTATTTTATTAAAGATTTAATTATTTATAATACACCAATAAATTTTGTTAAATTAAAAATCTCATATAAACAAGATATTGAATATATAGATATGACTAAAAAACAAATTATAAGTAATACTTATATTGATAAAATTAGAAAAAAAGAATTATTAGATAAAATTAAAGAAATATTAAAAAATAATAATATTACTAATCAAAAATATTTTACCTATGCTGAGCATAAAAATATTATTAATAAAAT
>OLHA01001360.1_pt1 | contig 13245 bp, 9 predicted proteins | sample 1605961 | NCBI WGS metagenome assembly OLHA01 (sample SAMN03283288) | human gut metagenome | biome: human-associated habitat; material: feces | host: Homo sapiens | place: Peru | collected 2012
ATCATTACTATCTTGATTCGCTGCGCGGAGCACCACCCCCAAAGGGGGCAGCAAGGGGCGTCAGGGCTCCCCCACGATCTGGCAGAACTGGTCGATTTTTTCCTCCACCTCCAGCAGGGCGGAGCGCCAGAAGGATTTGTCGGTCAGGTCGATGCCTGCCACTTTGGCGGTGTCCTCGGCGGTGGCCACGGTGGTGGTGCGCAGCAGCTGCTTGTAGGTGGGCACGAAGGCCGCGCCCTCCTGCTCGTATCTGGCGTACAGGCCCCGGGCGAAGAGGCCGCCGAAGGCATAGGGGAAATTATAGAAGGTGGAGCCGTAGTAATGGCTCTTGCACACCCACATATAGGGGTGGCGCAGCTTCTTGTCCAGCCCGTCGCCGTAGCTGTCCTGCTGGGCCTGGAGCATGAGCTGGCACAGCTGGGCCGCGTTCATGAATTCCTGCCCCCGCTTTTCCAGCACGGCGGCCTCGAAGCGGTAGCGGGAATAGATGTCCACCACAATCTGGGTCACGTCCTGGAGCTGGCTCTCGATGAGGTTCAGCTTCTCCTGGTCGCCGGAGGCGTGGGCGATGGCGTGATTCATCACCACGCACTCGTTGAAGGTGGAGGCCGTCTCCGCCACGGGCATGGAGTAGTCCCGGTTCAGGGGGCGGTTATTCTGGATGCAGCGGTTGTGGAAGGCGTGGCCCAGCTCGTGGGCCAGGGTCACCACGTCGGAAAGGCTGCCGTCGAAATTGGTCAGGATCCGGCTCTGGCCGATGGAGGGCACCTCCGCGCAGAACGCGCCCCCGGCCTTGCCGCTGCGGGGGAAGAAATCGATCCAGGCGTTGTCGAAGGCCTCCGCCACCATGGCGCTGAGCTCCCTGTCAAAGTGAGAGAACAGCTCCACCAGATAGTCCCTGGCCTGCCCGGTGGTGAAGCGGGTGCTGCTGCGGCCCATGGGGGCGAAGAGATCATACCAGGGCAGGCCGTTTTCGTGGCCCAGCGCCCTGCCCTTGGCCCGCAGATACCGGCGGAACTGGGGCAGGCTCTCGTCGATGGCGGCAAACAGGGCGTCCAGGGTGGCGCGCCGCATGTCCGAATGCTCCAGGGTCATGGCCAGGGGGCTTTCATAGGAGCGCAGGGCGCATTCGTTCAGCGTCTCCAGCTTCAGGGAGTTCAGCGCGTAGGCCACCGGGTCGGCGATGGCCGCGTAGCTGCACAGCTCCGCCTGATAGGCGTCCCGGCGGACGTCCGCCTCCGGGGAATAGGCCAGGTTCCGCACGGCGGAGAGGGTGATCTCCTCCCCCCGGTAATTTACCTTGACGGTGCTGGTCAGGTACTGCTGCAATTCCGCCCAGGCGCTGCCGCCGGAAATTTTCAGCTTGGCCATCACCCGCTCCCCGATGCCGGGCAGCAGATGGCGGCTGGCCTCCCGGCAGCGCAGCAGCCGGAAGCGGTAGCCGGACAGGAATTCATCCCCGTCGATCATCCTTTCCAGCTCCGGCAGCCGGGCATACCAGCCCTCAAAGGCGGCGCCGGGCGCGGCGCTCTCGCTGTAAATGCCCATGATCCGCCCCAGCTGAGAGCCGGCCTCGGCGTCCGTGGTGTCCGCCGCCTGACGCAGCTCGGCAAAGGTGAAGAGCTTCCGGGCCAGCTCCGTGATCCGCTCCTGGAGCGCCAGCCCCCGCTTCAGCAGGTCCAGCGGCTCCCCGGTCAGATTTCCGGCAAACGCCTCCAGCTCCTTCACCGCCCCCTCCAGGGCCTGTACATCCCGCCCAAAGGCGGCGTCCCCGAACCCTTTGTAGATCGGGTCCAGATTCCAACGTTCATTCATGATCGGTTTCCCTCCTCGGAATCCATTTTCCCCCATTGTACCGCACATTCCCGTCCCCGTCAACCGAAACCCGCCGCCCCTTTTCATAGGGATTAATCAGTTCTTAAGAATTCCCCCACTTTCTTCTTAACAATTTAGATGATATAATGGCCCCAAAAGGAGGGGAAGGACATGTACAAGATCCTGATCTGCGACGATCAGCCGGATATTGTGAATGCGCTGAAAATTTATCTTGCCCCGGAGGGGTATACCCTGCTGGAGGCCTACAACGGGGCGGACGCGGTGAAGCTTGCCAGGGAGAACGACGTGCATCTGATCCTGCTGGATATTATGATGCCCGGCATGGACGGCATCACCGCCACCTCGAAAATCCGGGAATTTTCCAACGTGCCCATCATTCTGCTCACCGCCAAAAGCGAGACGGAGGACAAGGTGCTGGGCCTGAACGTGGGGGCGGACGACTATATCACCAAGCCCTTCGCCCCGGTGGAGGTGCTGGCCCGGGTGAAGAGCCAGCTGCGCCGGTTTTCCAGCCTGGGCAGCCGGACGGAGGACAGCAACCTCATCACCCTGGGCGGCATCGTGCTGGACGACCGCACCAAGCAGGTGACGGTGGAGGGGGAGCCGGTGAGCCTGACGCCCACGGAGTACGCCATCCTCAAGCTCCTCATGTCCAGCCCCGGCAAGGTGTTCTCCACCAAGGTGCTGTATGAATCCGTGTGGCAGGAGGTGGCCCTGGGCAGCGAGGGCGCTGTGGCCGTCCACATCCGCCACCTGCGGGAGAAGATCGAAATCAACCCCTCCGAGCCCCGCTACCTCAAGGTCATGTGGGGCCAGGGCTACAAGATCGAGGCAAGGCCATGAGAAATACGCTTTGGGTCAAATTCATTGCCATTGCGCTCTGCGCCGCCTGTCTGGCGGCGGCCGCGGGCAGCGCCGTTTCTCTGCTTGTTCTGGCGCGCGAGGGGCTGCTGGAGGACGGCGCGTATGAGGCTTATCTGGATGACCAGACGCGGCGCTGTCTTCCCAGTGCCGCGCAGTGCCTGGCGGAAAAATGGGCCAGCGTGAAATACGGCGGAATGCCGGAGGAAATGGCGGACGGGGCCTTTGAAGACCGGGTCTGGCGCTGGCTGAATGCGGAAGCGGTCTCCTATGAGATCCTGGACGAGGCGGGAAAGATCATCGACGCGGTGGACAGCGGCGTGGAGCCGGTGCGGACGCTGGAATATCCCATCAGCGCGTTGGGCTACCAGAAATACCTGGACAAGGACGCCCTTGCGGACCACCCGGATGCCGAGTGGGGCATTACCCGCGACCGGGGAAACAACGATACCACCTACCGCTTCCTGGCGGAAACGCTGGATACCCCCATCACCGTCAGGCTCTCCCTGGGGCCGGACGCCATCCAGCCGAACGAGAGCACCCGGATCCTGGGCATTCTCAGCGGCCATCGGGTGGCCCTGGGCATCGCCCTGGCGGCGGGGCTGCTGCTGTTCGCCGCCAGCGCCGTGTTCCTGTGCAGCGTCGCCGGGTGCAAAAAGGGCAGCCAGGAAATTCGGGCCGGTGGGCTGAATGCCCTGCCCCTGGATCTGTACGCCGCCGGTGTGATCGGCATTTACGCGGTGGGCGTCTACCTGTGCCAGGCGTTCTTTGGAGAGCTGGGGATGAAGGCCGCACTGGCAGCGGCGGCAGGCGCGCTTTACGCGGCGGGCGTGCTCTTCGTGTGCTTCTGCTTTGCCTTTGCCGCCCAGGTGAAGATGGGCCACGGCCACTGGTTCTGGAATACGGTCGCCGGCCGGTGCCTGAAGCTGGCCGGGCGGCTGCTGCACAGGCTTTTCCGGTTCCTCCCTGAGCTGTGGCGCTTTGTCCTGCGGATCGTCAAGGATGTATTTAAAGTCGCGGGCGCTTTGGTCACCCTGCTGTGGAGCTGGGCGAAAACGGCGCTGCGCTTCCTGGGCCGCCTGCTGCGGCGCGTCGGAAAGCTCTGCGAGCGGACGCTCTCCCTGCTGCCGCTGACCTGGCAGTGGATCGTGACCGGGGGCGTGCTGGCGGTGTGGCTGCTGCTGGCGTGCCTGCGCAGAAACGAGGGCGCGGCGGTGCTGTGGTGCGTGGCGGCCCTGGTGGCGGTGATGTACGGCTCCAACTGCTTCGGTACCCTGCTGGACGCGGCCAAGCGCATGCGCGGCGGCGACCTGGAGAGCAAGGTGGAGGAAAAATATCTGGTGGGCTGCTTCCGGGAATTCGCCGATGAGCTGAACGGCCTGGCCGACGTGGCCATGGTGGCGGCCCAGAACCAGCTGAAAAGCGAGCGGATGAAGACCGAGCTCATCACCAACGTTTCCCACGACATCAAGACCCCCCTGACCTCCATCATCAACTATGTGGATCTGTTGGGAAAGCCCCACACCGCCGAGGAGGGAAAAACCTATGTGGAGGTGCTCTCCCGCCAGAGCCAGCGGCTCAAAAAACTGATCGACGACCTGATGGAAATGAGCAAGGCCTCCACCGGCAATGTCCAGGTGGAGATCGCAAGGATCGACGCCGTGGAGGCGGTCACCCAGGCCCTGGGGGAATTTTCCGACAAGCTCACCGCCGCCGGGCTGACCCCGGTGTTCCACCAGAGCGAGGAAGCGATCTTCCTGCTGGCCGACGGGCGGCTGCTGTGGCGGGCCATGAGCAATGTGCTGAGCAACGCGGTGAAATACGCCCTGCCCGGCACCCGGCTCTACGTGGATGTCTCCGCCGCCGGGGACAAGGCCATCATCTCCTTCAAGAACATCTCCGGGGCCCAGCTGAACATCAGCGCCGAGGAGCTGATGGAGCGCTTCGTCCGGGGCGATTCCTCCCGCAACACCGAGGGCAGCGGCCTGGGCCTGAACATCGCCAAAAGCCTGATGGAGCTGCAAAAGGGCCAGCTCCAGCTCCTGGTAGACGGCGACCTGTTCAAGGTGACTCTGGTATTCCCAAGAGCGGACTGAGAAATACGGCAGGCGCGGTCATTCTTTGAATGGCCGCGCCTGCTGTTTTTTTAAAACGGGGGCTATTGCACGATCCTTGCGGCGCTGCCGGTGAGGGTCTTGGTGACGACGATCTGGCGGTCGATGCGCTGCTTCAGGTCGCTGACATGGGAGATGATGCCCACCAGGCGGTCGCCCTCGGTGAGGGTGAGCAGGGCCTTCATGGCCTGGTTCAGGGCCTGGTCGTCCAGGGAGCCGAAGCCCTCGTCCACAAACATGGTATCCAGCCGGACGCCTCCCGCGCTGGACTGGATCACGTCGCTCAGACCCAGGGCCAGGGCCAGGGAGGCCAGGAAGGATTCGCCGCCGGACAGGCTCTTGACGCTGCGCTCGCTGCCGTTGCAGTGGTCGATGACATCCAGCTCCAGGCCGCTCTGGCTCTGGCGGTTCTCCGCCTCGGCGCGGCGCTTCAGCTCGTACTGGCCGTCGGTCATCACCGTCAGGCGCAGGTTGGCCCGGCGGATGATCTGCTCAAAATAGGTGGTCTGGACATAGGCCTCCAGGCTGAGCTTGGCCTTGCCCCGGACGGTGCCGCCCGCGGTATCGGCCAGGGCGCGCACCCAGGCATAGCGGCTTTCCAGGGCCGTCAGCGCCGCCAGCTGGCGGCGCAGGCCGGAAAGGGCGGCGGCGTTGGCGGCAATGCGGCCGTCGGCGCCTTCCTTTTGTGCCAGCTTTTCCCGGCGCTGGGTCTGGGCCTGGGTCTGGGCGTCCAGCTCCGCCTGGACATCGACTTTCGGCGCGTCCTCCAGCTGCTGGCGCAGCTGCTGGGCGGCGGAGCGGGTGCGCAGCACCGCGTCGCTCTTCTCCCGCAGGACCTGCCCGGCCTGCTCCGCCGCCCGGCGGAGCAGCTCCAGCCGCTGCCGCTTTTCCTCCAGCGCCTTCCGGGCGTCCCCCGCCGTGGGGAAGCGCAGCGCGAGGGCGGCGGCCTGGGCAGCGGCGGCTTCCCGGCGGGCGCAGAGGGCGCTTCTGTCCGCCGTCAGGGCGGCGATGGTTTTGTTCAGCGCTTCCAGCGCCTGGCGGGCGGCGGGGATGGCCCGCTCCGCTTCCGTCAGCCGGGCGCAGCGCGCCGCCTCCGCCCCGATCTGCCGGGTCAGGTCCTCCAATTCTCCGCGGACCTGCTCGATTTCCTGGGACAGCCGGGCTTCCTCCACCCCGGCCTCCCGCAATCCGGCCTCCAGCTGCTGCCGGGCAGCCGTGCCGGTGGAGCGCAGGGCGGCGCAGGCCTCGCTTTCGCGCCGCAGCGTCTCCCGGCTCTGGGCGGCGGCCTTCTGCGCCCGGCCCAGCGCCTCCTGGGTGGGCGCGCCCGGGGAAGGACAGGCGGGGGCGGGATGGTGGACGCTGCCGCATACCTTGCAGGGCTCGCCCTCCCGCAGCTCCAGGGCCAGCACCCCCGCCTGCTCGGCCAGAAACGCCTCGTTCATCTGAAAATAACGGCGCTCCGCCTCCTGGGCGGCCTGGGCGGCGGCATGGTACTGCCGCTGCCTGCCGCCCAGCGCCTCCCGCAGGGCGGCGACGTGCTCCGATTGCGCCAGCGCGCCGCGCAGCTGCTTTTCCCGGCGCTGGGCCTGGGCCTGCCGGGCCAGCAGCTGCTCCCGCTTTGCCGGGGCGGCGCGCAGCTCCTCCGCGGCCTGCTCCTGCCGGGTCAGCGCCTGGGCGCGGGACCGGGCCTGGGATTCCAGGGCGATGCGCCGGGTGTCGCTCCGGGTCAGCTCCGATTCCAGACCCTCCGCCTCCTGCCGCAGACCGTCCCGTTTTTCGTAGTCCGGCAGCTCGGCCTCCAGCAGGGTGAGCTCCCGACCCAGCGCCTCCCGGTCCTTCGCCTTTTCCTCCGCCTGGGCCAGCGCTTCCTGGGCCTGGGCCTGCTCCCGGACCTGCCGGGCCAGGGCCGTTTCCAGCTCGCTCAGCGCGCCGCGCCTGCGCTGCTGCTCCCCGGCCAGCTCCAGCCGGGTATGGATGGCGCGCAGCTGCCCGTCCAGTGCGTCCACCGACGCTTGCAGCTCCTGGGAGCGCTGCCGGTCCGCCTCCAGCAGCCCGGCGATCCGGTCGGCGGCCTCCTGGGCCGGGAGCTTTCCCTGCCTTGCCGCCTCCAGGGAGGGGAACGCCGGGTCGTCCTCCGGGCACATCACCCCGGCGATATACTGCTCCACGCTTCTGCGCCCGGCGTCGCAGCGCTGGGCCAGGGCGGCGGCCTCCTGCTTCAGGTCGTCCTGTAAGCGCTGATACAGATCGGTTTTGAAAATCCGCCGGAAGATCTGCCGCCGCTCCTCGGTGGGGGCCAGCAGCAGCCGGAGGAAATCCCCCTGGGCAATCATGGCGATCTGCATGAATTGATTGCGGTCCAGCCCCAGGATGTCCCGGATGGCGTCGTTGACCTCCTGGAGCCGGGTGACGGGCGCTCCGGCGGGCAGCAGCAGGGTGGCCTCGGCGTTCTGCTCGGTGGTTCCCGTGCCGTGGAGCTTGGGCCGCTGATACTTGGGCACCCGGCGCACGGTGTAGCGCTGGCCCCGGCATTCAAATTCCAGCTCCACAAAGGTGGGTGTTTCCGGCGCGGCATATTTGGAGCGGAACATGCCGGGGCTGCGCTGGCCGCCGCTGGCCTCGCCGTACAGGGCGAAGGTGATGGCGTCGAACAGGGTGGTTTTTCCCGCCCCGGTGTCGCCGGTGATGAGGTACAGTCCGCTTTTCCCCAGCTCGTCCAGGGGCAGCGTCATCTCCCCGGCGTAGGGGCCGAAGGCACTGAGGGTGAGATTTAACGGCCGCATGGTCACGCCTCCTGTTCTTTCGCCAGCAGCTCTTCCAGAAAGGTGCGCTGCTGGGGCGACATGGGCTGGTTGTTCTGCTGCTCATACAGCTCCGCGAACAGCGCCAGGGGGGAGCGCAGCGTCTGGCTGGGCGCTTCGATCCGGCCGGTGGCCCGGGTGCGGGCATTGTCGTAGTCCAGCTTCATCAGATTGTGGTAGACGGCGCGCAGCTTCCCCAGGGCGTCGGGGATGTCCTGCTCGTCGGTCAGGGTGATATGCACATAGTCCTCGCGCTTCCCGGCGTAGAATTCCGCGGCGGTCACCGCCTCAAAGCTGCCCCGCAGCTCCACCATGTCCCGCAGGGGCGTCAGGGGAACGGTGCGCAGCCGCAGGTCGCCCTTCTCCCTCAGCTCCGCCACGGTGACGCTCTTGCGGTCGCCCGCCTCGGAGAAGGAATATTTCAGCGGCGTGCCGCAGTAGCGCAGCTTCGGCTCGCCGCAGCTCTGGGGGGAGTGGAGGTGGCCCAGGGCCACATAGTCAAAGGGGGCGAACACCGCCCCATCCACATTGTCCGCGCCTCCCACGGAAATTTCCTCGGATTCCGACCGGGCCGCCCCGGTGACAAACTGGTGGGTGACGAGAATATTGCGCTTCCGCTGGTCCAGCTCCAGGTGGGCCACCGCCGCGCCCAGAGCGTCGGTATAGGTGTCGATGGTCTCCTCCGGGAACACCCGGCGGACGTGGGCGGGCTTGATGAAGGGCAGCAGGTACACCGCCGCCGTGCCGAATTCGTCCGTCAGCTCCACCGGCCGGACGCGGCCATCGTACACCGGGCTGAGGTGGATGCCCGCCCGGCTCAGCAGGTGGGCGGCAAAGGCGATCCGCTCCGGCGAATCGTGGTTGCCGCTGATGACAAAGATGTGGGGCGTCAGCTCCGCCAGCCCCACCAGGAACCGGTCAAACAGCGCCACCGCCTCCGCCGAGGGCACCGCCTTGTCATACACGTCCCCCGCGATCATCACCCCATCCGGGGCCTCCGCCCGGACGATGGCGAGGATTTTGTTCAGGATATCCTCCTGATCTTCCATCAGGGAAAATTCATTCAGCCGTTTCCCCAAATGGAGGTCCGACAGGTGCACCAGCTTCATTTCAGTCCCTCCAGCATTCCCAGCAGCCGGGCGTCGGTAAAGGCCCGGTTTTCGGCGGCGGCGTCCAGGAGCGCGTCCACGTTGTCCGCGTCGTTTTCGATCTCCTTGGAGAAAAGCTGGGCGTTTTCCATAAAGCTTCCGCCCAGGCTCCCCACCAGCAGGCAGGCGATCACGATGAATTTCGCCCGGCCCATGATGTCAAGATCCGAAATGGCTTGCAGCCAGTACCGCTCCGCCAGATACCGGGCCAGAGCGGCGGCCTCCGGCGGCAGGCGGGTGGGCGCGGGCGCTTCCAGCAGCGCCGCCCACCGGGGGGTGAGAATTTCCAGCTCCCGGAAGAAGCGGAAAAAGCCCGCCCGGTCCGGGGCCTGGGCCATGGCGCCGGCGGTCTCCAGGACGGCGGCGGGGTCGAATTCCCCCAGCGCCCCCGCGTCCAGCCCCTGCTGCGCCCAGGCGCCGCAGAAAAGCAGCAGCGCCAGCGCCTGCCCCGGCTCCCACTTGGCAAGGACTTCCAGCGCCCGGGCGCGGCTCTGCTTCAAAACCGCCATGTCCGCCGGGTCATACTCCGGCGCTTCCCCGCCGGGCAAAGTGAACCGCACCGCCGCAGCGGCAGGGGCAGTGAGGATCAGCCGGGCGGCCTCCGGGCAGCTCAGCTCCAGTCCCAGCTCCAAAAAATCGCCGTAGTCGTGGCGCAGCCGGGGAAATTCCCGGCAGACCCGGCACAGCGCCGCCTCCCCCAGCTCCGCCTGAATGCGGCACAGCCCGTCGGCCCGCCACATGGGGCAGCGGCCGTTCTCCGCCGCCATCTGCACGCCCCAGGGCGTATCCCGCAGCACCTGCCGCAGCCGGTCCCCCAGCGGGCCGGTCAGCGCCCGATACCGGGCCGCTGCCGCTTCGTCCACATCCACGTCCCATTCCTTGCAGCAGCTGTCCGGGCAGGCGGATGCCAGACAGCGGAAGCGGTCATAATAGCTTGGCTTTGTCGCGTCCATTTTTTTGCCCCCTGAAAACAGTGACCCATTCCCGGGGGAACAGGTCACATCTTTTATGTATCCGAATGGTCATGCCTGGGCGTCCTGGCCCTCGTCCAGGGCCTGTACCGCCCCCACGGCCTCCCGCACGGTGCGCCGTCCGGCGTCCATGGCGTCCTGAAGCTGCTCCAGCTGCTCGCGCAGCCGGGCGGAGAGCTGGGCGATCTGCCCGGCGGCATCCTCTACCTGGGAGCCGGTCTGGTCCAGCACCTGGGCGGCCTGACGGCTCAGCTGCCTGGCCCGCTCCCGGGCGGTGCGCTCCACCCGCTCGGCCCGGCGATAGGCCTCCAGCTCGGCCCCTGTGGGAGCCGCCCCCGGGTGCCCGGCCTGCTGCTCCAGCTGGGCCACCCGCTCCTTCAGCGCGGCATTCTCCGCCCGCGCGGCGCTCAGCTCCTTTTCCAGCTGAGCGACCCGCCCGGCGTCCAGCGTATCCTGCTTGCCCCGCAGATACTCCAGCTCATTGGTCAGCTGGGCCACCTGGGAGGCGTGCCTGTTATTCATGAATTCCATATAGCGGACCACGTCCTGCCGGTTAAAGCCGTTAAAAGAGGAGCGAAACTGATTGGGCTGTTCCATCACCGAAAATCCTCCTGATGCGCCTGATTTCCTCGATTATATCACAGGAAAAGAAAGAAAACAACCGTTTCTTTCTGTGATTCCCGGGGCTCACGGGAAAAAATTTCCCCCTCCGCCTCTTTACAAACCGCGCCAGATCTGCTATAATACATCCGCTGAAAAGAGCATGCGCCAGTGGCTCAATGGATAGAGCATCGGATTCCGGTTCCGAGGGTTGGGGGTTCGAGTCCCTTCTGGCGTACCAAAAAAGCGCTGCCCCATGGGGCGGCGCTTTTTTGGTACATCTGAAGGGACTCGAAAAGGGCGTTAAAAAACATGCCGGTGGCATGTTTTTAGCCCGCGGGAGAGTCCCTCTCCGATTTCAGACGCATCCCGTCCAGGGATGTGGATGAAATTGGAGCCATTTCGGTGAGAGGTGTCCATCTGGATACCTCGCCTTTTGGTACATCTGAAGGGACTCGAAAAGGGCGTTAAAAAAACATGCCGGTGGCATGTTTTTAGCCCGCGGGAGAGTCCCTCTCCGATTTCAGACGCATCCCATCAGGGATGTGGATGGAATCGGAGCCATTTCGGTGTGGGGCTGTTGCAAAATTCTTTTTTGCAGCAGCCCCTCTTTTATAATTTTCCCAGAAACGCCTCCAGGCGGTCCAGGGCGGTTTGGAGTTGGGGGTCACTGTAACAGTAGGACAGGCGGATGTGGCCCTCGGCGCCGAAGCAGGAGCCGGGGACGGCGGCCAGGCCGCCTTCGCGGATGAGGCGGGTGCAGAATTCGTCGGAGCTCAGTCCATAGCGGCGGATGTCGGGGAACACGTAGAAGGCGCCCTCCGGGGCGGGGTAGGTCAGGCCCATGCGGTCCAGGCGGGCGGTGACGTAGTCCCGGCGGCGGCGGTAGGTATCCCGCATGGGGCGGGTGTCCTGGTCCAGGGCGGCCACACCGGCGGCCTGGATGAAGGTGGGCACGGCGGAGATGGTCCCGGCGCTGAGCAGCAGCAGCCGCTCCATCACATATTCCGGGCACACCAGATAGCCCAGCCGCCAGCCGGTCATGGCATAGGGCTTGGAAAAGCTCTGGCACAGCAGCAGCTGCTCCTTCAGCGTCCCGTCCAGGCTCAGGTCCGGGCAGGGGGCATAAACCAGGTCGGTATACACATTGTCGCTGACCAGGAAGATGGGCTTGCCCAGCACCGCCCGGCGGACGGCGTCCAGGCTCCCCTCGTTCAGGATCACGCCGGTGGGATTATTGGGAGAATTGAGGACGATCGCCTTGGTTTTGGGGGAGATCAGCCGGTCCAGCGCCGCCGGGTCGATCTGAAAGCCCGTTTTGCTCACGTCCAGCGGCACCATTTTGCCCCCGGCGATGGTGATGATGGTCTCGTACAGGGAGAAGGCGGGCACCGGGACGATGACCTCCTCGCCGGGGTTGAGGATGCCCAGCAGCGCGGTGAACAGGGCCTGGGAGGCCCCCACGGTGACCAGCACTTGCTCCGGCGCGGTGGGGTTGCCCCGCCGGGTCTCCGCCCGGGCGATGGCGGCGCGCAGCTCCGCCGTGCCCTGGTTGGGGGCATAGTGGGTCTGCCCCTGCTCCAGCGCGTCCCAGGCGGCCCTGCGGATGGGTGCGGGGGTGTCAAAGTCCGGCTCCCCCAGGGTGAGCATGACGCAGCCGGGGGTCCGGCGGGCCAGGTCGGTATAGACCCGGATGGCGCTGCGCTTCAATTGGGTCAAATTGGAATTGAGTGGGATCATTGGAATTTTTCCGCCAGGATCTCAAAGAAATCGGCGCCTTTCAACAGAATTTCCTCATTAAAATGGAAGTTGTCGGAATGGAGCGCGGGCACGTCCCCCGCCCCCAGCAGGAAGAACAGGCCGGGCAGGCTCCGCTGATACCAGGAGAAATCCTCGGTGATCATCATGGGAGCCGCCAGCTCCCGGAAGTCCGTCACTTGGCGGACCCGGGCGTAGAGCTCCGGCGGGTTCATCACGGCGGGGTAGCCCTCGTTCATGTCCACCCGGACGGCGCAGCCGGTCTCCGCCTCGATCTGCTTCCCCAGGGCCAGCAGCCCATCGCGCATACCGAAGAAGATATCGTCCTGGAAGGCCCGCAGGCTCCCCTCCATGTGGGTGTGGGCGGAGATGGCGTTGCACACCCGCCCGCTTTCAAAGCGGCCGAATTTCAGCAGCCGGAATACGTTCTGGGGCAGGGCGCGCTCCAGCTCCAGGGCGCGCAGGTAGAATTTTGCCCCGGCCTCCAGGGCGTCCAGCCCCTCGCCGGCCCGGGCGATGTGGGAGGAGCGGCCCAGCACGTCCACCTTGACCTCGCAGGAGCGGGCCATCATCTCATTTGCCCGGCTGGCGACGGTCCCCTCCGGCAGCCCCGGCCACAGGTGCAGGCCGAAGATGGCCTCCACGCCGTATTCCCGGAACACGCCGGTTTCGCACAGGTCTTTGGCCCCGCCGGTGGTCTCCTCGGCGGGCTGAAAGACGATCAGCACGTTGTTCGGCAGGGCCGCCTTGGCGCTGAGCCGCCGGGCCAGCTCCAGGGCGATGGCCATGTGGCCGTCGTGGCCGCAGGCGTGCATCCTCCCTGGGTGGACGGAGGCGTAGGCCGCGCCGGTGCGCTCCTGGATGGGCAGCGCGTCCGCGTCGGAGCGGAAGGCGACGGTCTTTTCCCGCCCAAAGTCAAAATAGGCGCACAGCGCCGACTCCATGGGCGAAAACACCCGGCATTTCAGCCCCGCCAGGGAGCGCTTCAAATATTCCATAGTTTCCGGCAGCGCCCGGTCCAGCTCCGGGATCCGATGCAGCGCCCGCCGGTCCTCAATGATCTGCATGTTGATTCTCCTTTGCCTCTACTTGGCTCCCCGGTGGGGGAGCTGGCAGCCCGTAAGGGCTGACTTAAGTGCCCGCAGGCGCTATGCAA
>OLHA01001361.1_pt1 | contig 13244 bp, 12 predicted proteins | sample 1605961 | NCBI WGS metagenome assembly OLHA01 (sample SAMN03283288) | human gut metagenome | biome: human-associated habitat; material: feces | host: Homo sapiens | place: Peru | collected 2012
CGACATATTCGTCGAGATTGAAAGACGAGGCGTGTTTGAAGCTGATAACACCCGCATTGAATCTTTTTATAAGCTCTCTGTATGTCGGGACGGGCGATGCGCCGGTTGCAAGACCGAGAATACAGTCATCTTTTGAGCTGAGAAGTGAAGTAAATTCATCGGCGCAGGCAGGAGCAACGGCGTCCGGTGTATCGAAAATTTTGATTTCCATATTAAAAGCCTCCTTAAAAAAATCAAATTACAGTATAACAATTATTACTTTGAATGTCAATAAAAATAAACAATGTCGTCTTTTGCCGGCTTCTTTCCTTTTTTAAGCATTTTTTATATTTTATGTTAAAAAAATATTGAAAGGTTAATTTAAGTATGTTATACTTAACAAGTCACAAGGACCGCTTTTGAACGGGGACGGCGCATTCGGCGAAAGAAGAAATAAAAACGCACGGCAGCGCCGAGAAAGCATCTACCGTATCACGGCACGTTTTTCGCGTGTAAATGCCTACAGGAATAAAGTGTCTTTTTTTGTTTCTTCGTTGCGCTTTTTGCGGTGCGGCGAACGTTAACGATTGATTGGTGTTTTGTGTGCAAAAGATCCCCGGTTCTCATTTTTTTCGGAAAGGAGGAAACATTTATCAAAAAGTTCTTTTCCGATTTTAAAGAATTTGCAATGCGGGGCAATGTCCTCGATATGGCAGTCGGTGTCGTTATCGGTTCGGCATTCGGCAAAATAGTATCGTCACTTGTGGCGGATATAATCACACCGATCATCAGTTTGCTCACAGGTTCCGTGTCTCTTACGGGACTGAAGGTCGTTTTTCGTCCCGAGGAGATAAATGCCGCAGGTGAAGTTATTCAGAATGAAATCGCTTTGACCTATGGCAGTTTTATTCAGGCTGTAATTGATTTTATTATCATTGCATTTTCTATTTTCGTTGTGCTTCGCATAATAAATAAGGCGCACGAAAAAATTGAGGCTCTTTCAAAAAAAGAGGAGCTTAAAAAAGCGGATGAAGAGGAGAAGAAGGACACCGAGCTATCGGTTCTTCTCGAAATCAAAGAACTTCTCGAAAAGAAGGAATCTGAAAGCAAAGAACGATAAGTAATATGTCGGTTCTTGTATTAAAATTGAAAAGAGGAAAAATTTTATGGGTGAGCTGAAAAAGAAATACGGTCTGCTTACAGCTATGGGTATGGTTATAGGCATCGTTATCGGTTCCGGCGTTTTCTTTAAAGCGCAAAACGTGCTCAACAGCACAAAGGGCGATATGCCCCTCGGCATTATAGCGTGGCTTATCGGCGGCGTTGTAATGATTGTATGCGGATATGTATTCGCAAATTTCGCAACAAAATACGAAAAGGTCAACGGACTTGTTGACTATGCCGAAGCTACCGTCGGCAAAAAATACGCTTATTATCTCGGCTGGTTCATGGCTACGGTTTACATTCCCGGCATGACGAGCGCACTTGCATGGGTTTCGGCACGATACACTCTCGCAATATTCGTTCCGAGCGGCGTGCTTGAAATGGGCGACACGATTTCAAGCGATATATGTCTTGCTCTTTCGGGATTCTATCTTATTCTGAGCTATGTTATCAATGCCCTTGCTCCCAAAATCGCAGGTAAGCTTCAGGTCGGCATGACAGTCATTAAGCTTATTCCGCTGCTTCTCATGGCTGTTGTCGGCACGATAGTCGGTATCAAAAACGGTAACACCGCTGCCGCTTTTTCGTCGATGGGAGCAGCCGCAGCGGCAGACGGCGGCACTACACAGGCGCTTCTCGCTTCCGTTGTCGCGGTCGCATTCGCATATGAGGGCTGGATACTTGCAACCTCTATCAACGCGGAGCTTAAGGATTCAAAGAAGAATCTTCCCCGCGCGCTCGTTCTCGGCAGCATTATCATTATAGTTATTTATATCGCCTATTACATCGGCATTTCGGGTTCTGTTTCCGTTCAGACGCTCATGGATCACGGTGCAAATATTGCGTTTACGACCACATTCGGCAATATAGGCGGCACACTTGTCGGCGTTTGCATTGCAGTTTCATGCCTCGGCACACTCAACGGACTTATGCTTTCCGAATGCCGCAGCATGTACGGTATTGCCGCAAACGGTCAGGGTCCCGGACACAAGATGTTCTCCGAAATCAGCAAGAGCACAAACATGCCCACCAACTCCTCGGTTATCGGACTCATGTTCTGCGCGGCATGGCTGCTCTATTTCTTCATTGCAAATCTCTATTCAAAGAATTTCCTCGGTGTGTTCAGCTTCGATTCCTCCGAGCTTCCCATCATCACGATCTACGCATTCTACATTCCGATGTTTATCTGCTATATCGCAAAGAACCACAAAGAGGGTGTCTTTAAGCACGTTATAATGCCCGCTCTCGGAATTGTGTGCTGCGCATTCATGGTGTTTGCCGCGCTCTATTCACACGGCTACACTCCGTTTGTCACGGCAAAGGCCGACGGCAAATTCAGCTGCCCCGTGCTTTTCTACATAATCGTGTTTGCAGTGTTTATGTTTGTCGGTTCATTCTTCTATCGCAGGAAAACCGACGCAAAAAAATAACTAAACATTTCAACACAATTTATTGAAATTGTTTCATAACATTAAAGTCGTCCCTGTTGTCTTTTGACAGCAGGGATTATTTTATTCTATGACACCACAAACAGAATAATTTTTTTTCGGAAAAAAGCTTGACACAAATTTCTTTATATGATACAATAAATTTGCAAATAATGAAATAAGCCCCGGAAATTGTTATTTAAAAAAATCCGTAAGGTTATGATGTAAAAATATGAGGAAGAAATGTGAGAAAAAAAGTTTTAAAATTTGTATCAGTTTGTTTAGTTTGTCTTTCGTTGTTATCAACGAGTGCATTTGCTCTTATGACTTATCAAGACTACTCTGTTGATGTACCAAAATTGAATGGTTCAGCGAAGTCTTCAACGCAGACAAAAAGTTTAAGTGGTTATGCCGGCAATATCAAGGTGACTGCTGTCGGTGGAGGAAAAAAGCTTGATTGTCGTATGAGAGATGAAGACAATAATGCAGGCGCATGGGTAAATGACATTATGACCGGTTCAGAAGAAACATTGTTGTCAAGAGCAGCGCATGAGGCCGGCGATGAAATGCATGTTTATTTTTCAAATAAGCTTACCACTCTTGTAAGCGTCACTACATATGGCACATGGAGATGTGATTCATAACACTGTAAATGTTGCATAGCTTAAATTTTTGTTAGCCTTACGGATTTTATTTATAAATAATATTGTAGAGGAAATTTATTTTGAATGCTGTAATTGCAAAATATGTAAAACCATTTATAATATCAACCTGTGTTGGCATAATTATGAGCGTAATATGCGTTTTGACAGTTTGGTCAAATTCGGCAGTTTCTTTCCCAATAATGACATGGGTATATTCATTGGATGTATTTGCTTTTTTTTATCCTGTATTTTGCTCTGTTCCCTATTGTTGGCTCATGTATTTGGAAAGAAGAAATAACTTTCACTTTTTTGTCGGTACCAGAATTAAATTGAACAAGTATTTGCTTTTCCATTGGTACAGTGGGGGATTGTTTGCTTTTTTTAGTTTATTTATTATATCCTTTTCCGGAGCGTTATTAAGTTTGTGTATCACTCCGATTTATCAAAGCAATCGAAATGTTGTAGCTGAATATCTGTTCGGTTCTCTCTTGATTGAATGTCCTTTACTATATGCCTTTTTGGTTTCTGCGTGGAGAGGAATTATAGGATTAATTATGTTTTCATTTGGATATATTCTTTCGCTTTATTCAAAGCATCTTTTTGTTGTTCTCACCGGACCGTTAGTCTATTCAATTGTTGAGAATTTTTCTGCAACAGTTTTAGGTGTATCAAATATTAGTTTGGTTTCTTCGTTTTTCCCGGAAAGTGTCAATTGGAGTTATTATACAGTTTCACCATACTTTTCAATTTTTATTGGACCTTTTTTGTTAATGACGGTGTGTTTCGTATTGATTATGTACTTTAATACCATTCAAAAGAAAATAAATGATGAAGAATAATTTTATTTACAACAAATATTTTTCTTTAAACATTAAAAAAATAGTTTTTTTTGTGTTTATTACATCTGTATATACGGGATATAAAATAGGAGGTGCAAAACTTTCAAAAATCAGCGTGTTGGAATTTATGACTGAAATGATAACGGATTATTATTTAGTCGTTTTTATCATTTTTCCTATTTTTGGGATGTGTATTTTCTCAACTTTCTTTCCAAACATGGCTGTGGAAGTAATAAGATACAAAAGTTTTCGGGCATATTTTTTTGTAAGCATAATTCCATTAATTATTCTTTCTTTTTTGCTCGTATTGATTCCATCAGTCTTCTCTTTTTTGTATTCGTTTATATTAGATTTTCCCGCAACAATTCAACCCACAAGTTATTTTGATGATATTGGCATAGCACGTATTTGCTTAAATTCAGAATATTCGGTTTTATTTACTTTTTTATGCGCAGCATTATACCTTTTCGTCGGAATGAATTTTATTGCAATAACAATATGTTTCTTATATTATGTATTTTCAAAAAGGAAATTGCTTTTTGTGATCGGTGCGGCATATATTTTAACTGTATTTGGAGTTCAATGGAGTGTTGATAAGTTCTTCCCTTATATTTTTTTGAATAATTATACAATTATATATGACGCTTTATATAACAACTGCCTGTTTGTGCAAATATTAATTATTTTAATTGTTTTTATTTTTATAGCTATTGCAACAAAAAAAAGATGGGGTTGTTCCGATTTATGATAAGCCGGTCATCACTAAAATGGTTTTTTGTAATAAATTTCTTAAATAAGCGAGTTTTATTTTCATTTTTTTTGGTGTTTGTTTTTGACATACTGTATTTTTTATCTAAAACAAATCTGATTGGAGTTGATACGGTCGCCGTTCTTTTTTACGGTTGCTCCGACGGTAATTTTGTTTTGATTGACATGCTGTTTTTTTTAATTTTTAATCTTACCCCTTTATATTTCTCGGCTGTGATATTTGATTCAGGAAATATAAAAGCACAATATGTAATAATTCGCTTTAGGAAAAAGTCTGAATATTATTTTGTTATGGAAACTTCATTTTGTATCTTTCTTCTAATATATTTTGCTGTCCACTTTTTTTCGGTAGTTTTTTATAATACTGTTTTTACAAACCGCGAAGTATGGTTTCCGATAAAGTCAGAAATATTATATAATGTAACACAGGTTTATTATGGACATATTGTTACAGCAGCAGTATCTTTACGTTTTCTTGAATTGGTTTTTGTTCAGAAATTCTTTGCCGTTGCACACTCTTTTCTCGGCAATTTAACAATCGAATTTATTGCCGTTTTAGTAGGATATTTTTTTTCTCCTCTTGTCAAATGGAATTTATATCCTTTCGGATTGTCTTCTATATCGAGATTTTTTCTAGTTGCAGATTTTTTTAATATATATATTGTAATTACTTTGCTTATATTTATTGTCGGCAGTGTTATTTTGGATTTTCTTATGAGTAAAATTGGAATAAAAAATATGTTGGAGAAGTAAAAATGGAACATGCTATCGAAATTCAAAATGTAACAAAATCATTTAAATCCCATATCCTTTTTTCAAAAGTAAGTCTCTCTATAAAAAAAGGTTCAATTGTTGGATTTGTGGGACAAAACGGCTCTGGAAAATCGGTTTTGTTTAAATTAATATCCGGAATATACAGACCCGACAACGGATCGATAAGAGTCAAAGGAAAAGAAATTGGCAAAGATTGCGATTTTCCGGAAAATATTGGTATTTTAATCGATTCTCCTGGATTTGTAGATATATATACCGGTTTTCAAAACTTGAAATATCTTGCGGCAATAAAGAATCTTATTGATGATGAGAAAATAAAGAATACCATGATGCTTGTTGGTTTGGACAGCGAAAGCAGGACAAAAGTTAAAAATTATTCTTTGGGAATGAAACAAAAGCTTGCTATTGCACAGGCGATAATGGAAGATCAAGATATATTGCTATTGGATGAACCTTTTAATGCATTAGATGAAGAATCACATAAAAGAATGTTGGCACTTGTAAAATGTCTGCAGAAAAACGGAAAAACAATTTTGATAACAAGTCATAACTGTGAAGATATAGAGTATTTATGTGACACTATCTATACAATAATTGACCGACAGGTATTGTTAAAATAGGGTTCTCATTTGTTTTGTCAAAATCAATATTTGTAACAGTGAAGGTTTAATTCATTATTTTCTTGCAGAGTTTTTAACAATTACATGTCAACAGTAAACAGCATTGTGTTTCTGGGAGTTTTTTATCGGTAATTGCGGAGAAATAATTCTCATATGGCTATCGGCATGAAGATTATGCTTAACGGTGAGTCTGTCGCGATTGTTGTTTTGGGTGATGTAGACGGCGACGGCGAAATAAACGTAGCCGACGCGCGTCTTGCGCTCCGTCAGGCGGTGAGCCTTGAAAATCTTAACGGTGTTTATCTCTTTGCCGGAAAAGTCGGCGGCGACAGTGTCGGGGTCAGTGAGGCGAGAAAGATACTTCGCGCCGCAGTGGGGCTGGACGACAGCAAGGACTGGCTCAAATAAACAAAACAGAAAGCGGGCTGTTGCTAAGACAGTCAGAAACGGAAAAAACCGGGCAGCCGACAACGGCTGTCCGGTCGATTTATTATTAGGCTGACGGGTAAAATCATTTTATCGTGACCGTTAAAGGAATTTCAAGCAGGTGAGAATCGGCGGCTTGCTGTGTTACTCCGGATGTGTATTCTATTCGGATGCTGCCGTTTACCGTGCCCGTGCCCTGTATGCTGCATGGAACCTCTACAGTCCATGAAAGCGGCTGAGTCTTGCCGCCGGAGGCGGGGAGCACGGTATCGTTTATCACATATTGCGGAGAACCGTCCGCCGCGGTAAACAGAATATATTCGCTGCTTATTTTGTCTATTGAAAGCGAGTTAATGACGCCGTAAAAATCCGCTTCGGTCTTTTCCGCCGAGAATGTGAAAGAAATGTTGTAGGTATTATCTGCGGATCTTTTGAATACGAACTCCGTCTTGTCAATGGTCAGATTCAGTCGGTCGACGGTTTTTTGAACGAAGCCGCCGCCCGTCGCAGAGGGCTGAACGGCGTTTTTAACGGCAAATGCGCCGACGGGAATCAGAATTACCGCAAGCACAAAAGCCAATATTACAAGCGATTTTTTCTTTTTCATTTTACCGTCCTCCTGCGTAATTTCTAATATAAGTATATCTTTTTTTGCGCGGCGGGTCAAGTGCCATTTTCTTCCCGTAAGCCTGTCAGCGCGCAAAATTCTTCATATGTCATCAGTGTGTTAAGAGTTCCGATAAGAGTATTGCCCGTCAAACGCGCAGGGAGCGCACAGCTGCGCAGAAATTCGCGCCTTTTTTCGGCGCTGTCCGCCTTGCCTGTCAATCCGGCTGCGTAAAGGTCTGCAACCGTTATCTCCCGGCGCGGCTCACTTTTTTTATCGGACTGCGTAAACGCGCCGCTTTTCAGGAGTGCGTCTTCAAGTACGGCGTTTTCGATTCCCTCAACACCTAATTTGCCCTCTTTCGACGGAGTGTATTTACGTCGTTCTTTGCCGAAGATATCGGGAATAAATACATGCGTGACGCAGTTGTCGGGGACTATATTTTTTATCAGCGTTCGGATCTTGAACCCCGCGGCATCGGAGTCGGTGATAATTATAAGTCCGCGTTCGCGCGCAAGCTTTTTCAGAAAGCGCTGTTTTTCGCGGTCGTTGAAAATACGGAAGCCGTCCGTCGTTATGATAAGAGCGTCGACGACAGAGGACAGTCGGATTTTATCGTAACGTCCTTCCGTTACGATTACTTTTTCCGTGTGAAGCATTGTGTCTCCTTTGCCTGTTATTTAACGGCGGCGGCAAGTCTTGCCGTAAGCTCCGTGAGAAGGATAGCCGCATCCGTCGAGGTCGATTTGCTTTTTGCGTCGGCATCAAGCAGAACGGTAATGCACTCTTTCAGAGACGAAAGCTTTGTCGCCCTTACAAACGATGAAATCTCGGAGAGATTGCCGTAGTATTTGAACGCGTCCTTAAACTCGGCGGGGGAGCGGTCTGCGTTCAGCGCAAGCTTAAAACGGTAGGCGTTTACAAAAGCGCTTGCCATTGCGCCGATTATTGCGGGCAGGGGAGTTTTTTGGCGCAAAAGCTCATTCATCAGCTTGTAGGCGCGGTCGATATCGCCGCCGAAAATGCACTTGCTTATATCAAACACCGATGCCTCTATGCTTTTTGTGCAAACCTCGTCAATCATTTCACGCGTGACCGGCTTACCGTCTGCAAACGAACATACTTTGTTAAATTCGTTCTGCACGGTCTGCATATCTCCGCCAACGGTATCGACGAGATAACGTGCATCCTCTGCCGATATACGGGTGTTTCTGTCTTTGGCTCGTGTGACCAGCATTTTTGACGTCCGTTCGGGAGTGCGCTTGTCGAGTTGAGCGCATATTCCGTATTTTGAAACAAGATTAACTATATCGGTCCACTTTTGAAAATCTTTTTTGCCGTATTCAAAGTTTATCGTCCCGAAAAAGAAGATAAGCACGGTTGTTTCCGACAAGTCGCGAAGTCCGTTTTCAAGCTCGGCTATTTCATCCTTGCGCAGAGAGGCAAGCGGGAAATTGCGAACGAGAACGCATGTGCGTTCACTCATCACAGGCAAAATGTCGGCTGCAGCCAGAATTTCGCCGATGTCGGCTTCTTCATCGTTGAAAACGCGAAGGTTAAATGCCTTGAGCGACTCATTTACCGTGGCTTTTACAAGTTTATCGCAATACAGATCCTTCAAAAAAATGTCGTTGCCGAAAAGAAGCCATATGTTTTGTTTAACCCCGTCTTTAATAAGCTTTGCGAGCTTTTCTTCGTTTATCGGCGCCATTCAGTTACCTCCCCATGCCGTTATTTTTATTCCGTTTGTGTCTGCGGACATGATTATTCCGTTGCCGTCCGTATATGTTGAGAGCAAAATCTTTTTTGCCTGCATGTTTTCCGCGTTTTCGGGTATGCCGTACCTGAACACCGCGATGTCCGCATTCAGATACTCATCGGGAAGCGCATGCTTCTTACCCGAAAAAATAAACGCTACGGATTTGTCGGCGGTTTTCAGGAGGCATCCGAGAAAACCGTCGGTGTTTGTATATTTAAGCGTTGTTGAAGCGGAGAGTGCAAACTCGGCGTTTCTGACCGCGCTGTCCGTCGGGCAGAGCGTCGAAGACCCGTCCGCATACAGAATCTCACGCGGCGCGTATGCCGACACAAGCTTTTGTCTGTTCCTTATTCCTTTCGGCAAAATCAGCAGGTCGGCGTTTATTCTTCCGTCGGTCATCATTTCGCTTTTTATCGCCGTTGATGCGGAATAGCCGCCGCTCATGCCGAGCACGACCGTGCTTTTCCCGTGATTCTCTGAGATTAGAATGTCGCCGTTTTTGCCGCCCGCAATGAAAACGGAGGTTTGCGGTGTCAAAAATGCTTGCGAAATAAGAGTTACGGTCAGCGCGGCAGACAGACAGAGCGAAACCGCCGATACGACGGCTGTTTTCTTTTTCGACGCGAAAAAGGCGGCTGCACATGCGGCGGCGCACATGACCGTACACAAAACGGCTGTCGCTTCGGCGTTGAGCGGGAGAAGAAAGAAATCAAGATCCGACAGCTTTTGTATCAGCGCCGAAATCAGTCCGCACAGTTTTTCGCAGATATAGAACGAAAGACCGCAAAGCGAATTGGCGCCGAAAAGAGCTGTGCCGAGAGCGCCGGATATCATTATACCCTCCGCGGGAAGCGTGCAGAGCAGAGACGAAATGCCGCTTAAAAGCGAGGTGCTCCCGAAAAAGAATGCCGATACGGGTATTGTAAACACGGTAACAACGGCAGACGCAATAAGCGTGTTCGCAATTGCCGTAACAATATTTTTGAAAATAAGAACGTTTATGCGGAGCTTGTCCGACACGGAAAGATTTACCGAGACGATAACAGCCGCCGTTGCCGAGGTCGACAGCAGAAAAGAAACATTTCCTGCAAGAAACGGGTTTGCGATAATGCAAATCGCCGATGCCAGACCGAGCGAGTTTAACGCGTCGGGAGGCTTGCGGAGCAGACTGCCTGCGAATACCGTCACGAGCATTATTCCCGCTCGAACGACCGACGGACTTTTTCCGGTGAAAACAATAAAAAACAGAACAAAAACAATGCCGAAAATCCCCGTTATGCGCCGTGAACCGAAGATTGCACCGAATAATGAGAACAGCACAAGAGTCCACACGGAGAGGTGCATTCCCGACACCGCGAAAATGTGGGACGCGCCCGCGACACGAAGCTGCCGTGAAAAACCGGACGTAAAAGATGTTTGGTTGCCTGTGATCAGTGCGTCCGCAACGGGATACGCGTTCGACGAAAGCGACAGCCGGAGCCTGTTTGAAACAATATGACGTAATGATAAAATATCATAGACCGGTCCGCTGCGTTTGCCGTTTTCCGACGAGACGCTGCCGCCGAAAACGGAAAAATATTCGTTTTTTGACAGGGCGTGCATGAAAAACGTGTCGGCTTCGTCTGCACACGACAGTGTTGCTTTTTTTACGGTCACTGTGTCGCCGGGGCGTATGTCGGGCAGTTCTTTGCCGTAAAACATTACGCCGCCGTTCAGTTCTGTTCCGTTTGCCGAGCAGTTTTCCAGCTTCAGTGCGGTATAGTCGCCGCTTGTATGAGGAAAATCCGCAGCGGTGCCCGTGAGCGTACAGGTCAGCCCGTCAAATTTTGTATCGGGCTTATATTTAAGGCAGTATGATGCTTTGTATGAAAGAAATGAAACGCATACGGCAATGCAAATCGTTAAAAAGGTTTTGAACAGTCTGCTGCGGCGCAAAAAGCCGAAGACGGCGCATAAAATGCCTGCCGCCGCAAATATGACATATGCCGCCGCCTCCGAAAAGAGAATAACGGCTGTTACCGTAATCAGGGCGGTGAACCCGAACACCGACGCAGGACGTTTCATTGATTTCTCTCCCCGATGTTATTCGGTCACAGGTGCCGAATTGCCGTCTTTATCATTTTTTGTAAGCAGCGAAATTATTTCCGAAAGGCACGAAACAGGCGATTGCTTCGGAAGAAGGCGCACGCTGTAATACGGCTTCGCCGATGCGTTCGCCGACACGCGTCCGCGCATTACGGCAAGACGCGAAAGGGTTTCGCGGTCTATGAATTTAACAAACAGAATGAGACAGTTTCCGCGCTGCGTTATCTCATAAATACCGTTATCGGCGGCGGAGTTTTTCATGTGGGCAACGCGTATAAGTCCTTCAACGCTCGCGGGCGGATCGCCGTAACGGTCAATAAGCTCGTCGGTAACGTCGAGAACATCCGCGTCGGTGTGAATGTCGGCAATGCGCTTGTATATCGCGATACGCTGAGAGTAGTCCGAGATATAGCTTTCGGGGATATGCGCGTCGATCTGAATGTCGACAAGACAGTCCTTTTTCGGTACATACGGCTTGCCGTCGGTGCTTTTGAGCCGTTCAACTTCTTCTGTGAGAAGGTCGAGATACATCTCATAACCGACCGATGCCATGTGACCGTGCTGCTGTGCGCCGAGCATGTCGCCGGCACCTCTTATCTCAAGGTCGCGCATTGCTATCTTAAAGCCCGCGCCGAACTGCGTAAATTCCCGTATCGTTTCAAGACGTTTTTCGGCTGTTTCGCTTAACTGTCTGTTGCTGCGGTAGGTGAGATATGCCGAGGCTCGCCGTGCGGAGCGTCCGACACGTCCGCGGAGCTGGTGAAGCTGCGCAAGTCCCATTCGGTTTGCATCCTCGATTATCAGTGTGTTGCAGTTGGGAACGTCCACTCCCGTTTCAATTATGGTCGTGCAGACAAGGATGTCAATATCGCCTTCTGTCAGCTTTTTCCACACGTCGCCGAGCTGCTGCTCGTTCATTTTGCCGTGACCGATGCCAACCGCCGCATCGGGGAACATCTTTTGAATTTCGGCGGCGCAGTCGTCAATGTCGTCGATGCGGTTGTGCAGATAGTATACCTGTCCTCCGCGGCGCAGCTCCTTTGCTATTGCCTGCGAGATAAGTCCTGCGTCATGCTCTATTACATAGGTCTGTATCGGGTATCTGTCAAGCGGCGCTTCCTCTATTACCGAGAGATCGCGAAGTCCCATCATGGCAAAGTTGAGGGTACGCGGGATGGGTGTCGCCGATATTGTGAGCACATCAACATTCGGGAACTTCTCTTTCAGTTTTTCTTTCTGTGCGACGCCGAAGCGCTGTTCTTCGTCCACTATCAGCAGTCCGAGATCTTTAAAACGAACATCGTTTGAAATAATGCGGTGTGTGCCCGCAATAATGTCGATGCCGCCCGTTTTCAGCTCTTTTATGATGCGTTTTTGCTCGGCGGGTGTGCGGAAGCGGCACAGCATTTCCGCTTTTATCGGAAAACCGTCAAAACGGTGCAGAATCGTATTGTAATGCTGAAAGGCGAGTATCGTGGTCGGGACAAGCATTGCAACCTGTTTACCGTCGCAGATGCATTTGAACGCGGCACGCAGAGCAACCTCCGTCTTGCCGAATCCCACGTCGCCGCAGAGAAGTCTGTCCATCGGGCAAGGCTTTTCCATATCATGTTTTATTTCGTGAATGCATCGCATCTGATCGTCCGTTTCTTCGTATTCAAAGCGGTTTTCAAAATCGTGCTGCATATCTATATCGGGCGAAAAAGCGTAGCCCGGCATTGCCTGACGCGCCGCATATAATTTCAAAAGTTGCGCGGCAATATCACGGACGGCGGAACGAACCTTTGTTTTTGTTTTCTCCCAGTCGCCAGAACCGAGACGGTTTATTTTAACGGTTCTGTGCCCGTCATCCTCGTGCGGACCGATGTATTTTGACACCAGTTCGAGTTTTGTAACGGGAACGTAGAGCACATCGCCCTTTGCGTATTTAATTTTTATATAGTCTTTTGTCACGCCCTCCATGCACACTTTTTCGATGCCGTCGAATATGCCGATACCCGATGTCGCATGGACTACATAGTCGCCTTTTTGCAGTTCTTCGAGCGAATTGAAGGCGTTTGGATTGCGTTTTTTTGCTGTATGTACGCTCTTTGAATTTTTAACGTATCTTCCGTAAGACACGGCGGTAAATTTTGCCGCAGGGAAATCTATA